>ERZ857984.13-NODE-13-length-251847-cov-15.138916_pt1 | contig 251847 bp, 230 predicted proteins | sample MGYA00519914_ERZ857984 | MGnify/ENA primary metagenome ERZ857984 (study PRJEB31778, sample SAMEA3449417) | human gut metagenome | biome: human gut; feature: human-associated habitat; material: faeces | place: United Kingdom | collected 2010/2012 ...
TAAGGCGCCAGCCGCCACCCGGCATAAAGCGGCTCCGTGCCCGGCGGCGCTGCGCATGCCGGAGCTGCTGCTTCGGTTTTGTAGGCCGGGTAAGGCGCCAGCCGCCACCCGGCATAAAGCGGCTCCGTGCCCGGCGGCGCTGCGCTTGCCGGGGCTGCTGCTTCGGTTTTGTAGGCCGGGTAAGGCACCAGCCGCCACCCGGCAACAACATGCCAGCAATGTGAGGCCGCTTTCGCGGCCTTTTTAGCCGTTGACTCCCTTACTGCCAGCTTTTCGCCTGCGCCGGAGAATCCACCATCACCCCGTCGGCGCCCAGTTCTATCGCCGTGCGGTAGTCTTCCGCACTGTTGATGCCGAAGAAGATAATGTGCGCTTTATCCTGCGAGCGGAAGCAATCCATTGCCTCTTTATCCCAGGTGAGCGTCGCCGGGGAGATCCCTTCGCCAAGGGTGAATTTCTCCACCACCTCGACTTTGCGCTTCAGCTCCAGTCCATACCACTGCTCACCATCGCGTTGACTCGCTGGCTGGCACTGATGGCTGAGCGAAATATTGGCAAGCCTGGTGCGGGTTTCACTGCGAGTGACAAAGCGAGGGATGGCTGGCGGCAGGGCGGCGATATAGCGGTCTTCGGTGGAATAGACCCGCACGCGATCGAGGTTATCGGTGGTTTTTAACACTTCAAGCAGGCGCTGGCCCATCACGGTCGGATCGGCATCCGGAGATTTGATATCGATATAGAAAAAAGTGTGCGGCCATTGCTGTAAAACGCTTTGCAAGGTCGGAATGGTGGCCTGCTTACCGCGCCACGGGTGGCTGTCATCCCCCCATTTCCAGCCGGCGTCGACTTTCGCCAGCTCGGCGGCGGTCAAACTGGAAACTTTGCCCTCGCTATTGGTCAATGCGGAAAGATCGCTTGACCGGTAGAGCACCGGTACGCCGTCGCGGCTTAACTGCACCGTGACCCAGATGGCTTCGGCGTTATTCTCCAGCGCCAGCTTAATGGCCGGCAGGGTATTTTCCGGCGCATCGCCGGTGCCGCCGCGGTGGGCTATCAGCTGTGGAGCGGCCCAGGCGCCGGCGGTGGCCAGCAGGCAAAGCGCGGTAAGTATTTTCTTCATGATTATATCTTCCTGGTTTATCTTTTAACTCAATGAAAATAAACATAATTTATTGCAGTTTTATGTTTTAACCGCTTTTTTAGCCGATGAAATAAAAAAAGCATAAAATTCGCATCTGTTTTTGCTATGCTGTATGGGTATACAGTGTTGAGTCTGACGATGCGTAAAATTATCCATGTCGATATGGACTGTTTCTTTGCGGCGGTGGAGATGCGCGACAACCCAGCGTTGCGCGATATTCCCCTCGCGATAGGCGGCAGTCGGGTACAACGTGGCGTGATTAGTACCGCGAACTATCCTGCGCGTAAGTTTGGCGTGCGCAGCGCCATGCCGACGGCGACGGCGCTCAAGCTGTGCCCGCATCTCACGCTGCTTCCCGGCCGCTTTGATGCCTACAAAGAAGCCTCGAACCATATCCGCGAAATTTTCTCCCGCTATACCTCGCGCATTGAGCCGCTGTCGCTGGATGAAGCCTATCTTGACGTCAGCGACAGCGAGCATTGTCACGGGTCAGCCACCCTGATAGCCCAGGAGATCCGCCAGACCATCGAACGGGAGCTGCGCCTCACCGCCTCGGCGGGGGTGGCGCCGGTGAAGTTTCTCGCTAAAATCGCTTCAGATATGAATAAACCCAACGGCCAGTTCGTTATCGCCCCCCATCAGGTGGCAGAGTTTGTGCGGGCGCTGCCGCTGGCGAAAATACCCGGCGTCGGGAAGGTATCGGCAGCGAAGCTGGAAAATATGGGCCTGCGAACCTGTGGCGATGTGCAGAACAGCGATCTGGCCATGCTGCTTAAGCGCTTCGGTAAATTCGGGCGTATTCTGTGGGAGCGCAGCCACGGGATTGATGAGCGGGAAATTCATAACGATCGGCAGCGTAAATCGGTGGGCGTGGAGCGCACCTTAGCGGAAGATATACATGAATGGCCGGAGTGCGAAGCGATTATCGAAAACCTCTATCCCGAGCTGGAGAGGCGACTGGCGAAGGTCAAACCTGATCTGCTGATCGCCCGCCAGGGCATTAAACTGAAATTCAATGATTTCCAGCTGACCACCCAGGAGCACGTCTGGCCGCGGCTGAACAAAGAGGATCTGATCGCCACCGCGCACAAAGCCTGGGATGAGCGCCGCGGCGGACGGGGCGTGCGCCTGGTTGGGCTCCACGTGACGTTGCTCGATCCGCAGCTGGAAAGGCAGCTTTTATTAGGGATTTAGCCATGCATATTCGTGCTTACCGCGACAGCGATTTGCCACTGCTCTGCCAGATCTTTCTGCGCGCGGTGCGGGAAACCGCCAGTCGGGACTATACCCCGGGGCAGATCGCGGCCTGGGCGCAGGTGGATGAGACGCGCTGGCGACAAAAGCTGGCCGACTCAATCGGCCTGGTGGCCGTGGTCAACAGCCAGCCGGTTGGCTTTATCACCGCCATCGGGACGCATATCGATTTGCTGTTCGTCTCGCCGGATCGTGCCCGCCAGGGTATCGGCGGCGCGCTTATCGAGGCGCTCTGCGTTCAGTATCCAGCGCAAATCCTGACGGTGGACGCCAGCATTACCGCAAAGCCCTGTTTTACGGCTCATGGTTTTAAGGTGGTGGCTGAGCAACGGGTGGCGGCGCGCGGGGAGTGGTTTATTAATTACCGGATGGAAAAACGCGTGGCGCTAAGGTGATGCGGGGTAAAACCGGCGGCGGGCCGCCGCCGGTTGTGGGGCTTATTTAGCCGGAATGGCTTTCAGCAGCTCGGTCAGCAGCGTCCAGTACTGACCGACGCTCTCGATATGGACCTGCTCATCCGGGGAGTGCGGACCGGTAATGGTTGGCCCGATGGAGACCATGTCCATCTCCGGATACGGTTTTTTGAACAGACCGCATTCCAGACCGGCGTGAATGATCTGGATGTTCGGCGTCTTGTTGAACAGACGCTGGTAAGTCTCGCGCACCAGGTGCATCACCGGCGAATTGGCGTCCGGTTGCCAGCCAGGGTAAGCGCCTTTGGCTTCGGTTTTCGCCCCCGCCAGCTTACCCAGAGAATCCAGCATGCTGACCACGTAGTCTTTGCCGCTGTCGATCAGCGAGCGGATCAGGCAGTGGATCTGTACGTTGTCATCGGTCATGGTGACGACGCCGACGTTCAGCGAAGTTTCCACGACGCCTTTCGCCACGTCAGAGTTGCGGATAACCCCGTTCGGCGTGGCGTTCAGCAGACGGATGAAAGTGTCGCGGGAAGCCTGACTCAGCGCCGCTTTGTCGTTATCGACCGCTTCCACGAGCACCACCAGGTTCTTCTCTTTGGCCTCCAGTTCGTTTTTCAGCAACGCCTGGTAAGTATACACCAGCGCTTTCAGCGCATCGGCTTTATCCGCGGCGACGGCGACAGTAGCGTAAGCTTCACGCGGGATGGCGTTGCGCAACGTGCCGCCGTTGAAATCGACCAGACGCAGATCCAGCTCATCGGCGTGGCCGGCGAGGAAGCGCGACAGCAGCTTGTTGGCGTTACCCAGACCAAGGTGAATATCACCGCCGGAGTGGCCGCCTTTCAGCCCTTTTAAGGTGACTTTAAAGCTCTGGAACCCGGCGGGAATCGCTTCGCGGGTCAGCGCCAGGTTAGAGGTGAAATCGATCCCGCCGGCGCAACCCATGTAGATTTCGCCTTCTTCTTCGGAGTCGGTGTTGATCAGGATATCGGCCTGTAGCCAGTTGGCCTGCAGACCGAACGCGCCGTCCATGCCGGCTTCTTCGGTCATGGTCAGCAGCACTTCCAGCGGGCCGTGAGCGACGCTATCATCGGCCAGTACCGCCAGTGCGGACGCCATTCCGATACCGTTGTCCGCGCCCAGCGTGGTGCCGCGCGCTTTCACCCATTCGCCGTCAATGTACGGCTGGATCGGATCTTTAACGAAGTCGTGGACGGTGTCGTTATTTTTCTGCGGCACCATATCGAGGTGCGCCTGCAGCGCTACCGGCTTACGGTTTTCCATACCGGCAGTCGCGCCTTTACGAATCAGAATGTTGCCAACCTGGTCGCGTTCCGCATGTAAGCCTTTTTCTTTTGCCCAACCCATAATGTGCTCGGCGAGCTGTTCTTCGTGATAGGACGGGTGCGGGATGGAGCAAATCTTGGCAAAAATATCCCAAAGCGGCTGCGGGGATAGTTGAGACAGTTCAGACACGGTAAGTCTCCTTACAGACTCCTGCATACAGCGGTTGCAGGACGAGGGTTAGCGTTAAAATACACAACAAGCCCGGGCTTGCGCGATGGGGTTGAGAATACCACTTTCCACCGCCGCAGGTAGTGTAAACAACGCAAAAAGCGTTGCGCAAACCGCTTAACACTGGTTTTTAGTGCGTCAGATCTCTATAATCTCGCGCAACCATTTTCCCCCTCGAACATTATTTAAGCCGTATTACACAGGCTGGGACACTTCACATGAGCGAAAAATACGTCGTCACCTGGGACATGTTGCAGATTCACGCCCGCAAACTGGCCAGCCGTCTGCTGCCGGTTGAGCAATGGAAAGGCATTATTGCCGTTAGCCGCGGCGGACTGGTACCGGGAGCCTTACTGGCGCGTGAACTGGGCATTCGTCATGTTGATACCGTATGCATCTCCAGCTACGACCATGATAACCAGCGCGAGCTGAAAGTGCTGAAACGTGCGGAAGGCGATGGCGAAGGCTTTATCGTCATCGACGATCTGGTGGATACCGGCGGTACCGCCGTGGCGATCCGCGAAATGTATCCCAAAGCGCACTTTGTCACCATTTTCGCCAAGCCGGCAGGCCGCCCGCTGGTGGACGATTACGTTGTGGATATTCCGCAGGATACCTGGATTGAACAGCCGTGGGATATGGGCGTGGTGTTTGTACCGCCTATCGCAGGTCGTTAATTCTTCAGGACAGTGCTATTTACCACGCCCGGCTTGCCGGGCGTGGTTTTTTTTATCCTTTAGCAGGTTACAATATCCGGAGTGGCACTACGACGGAGACTGCACATGTCACAGGCTAACCTCAGCGAAACGCTGTTTAAACCTCGCTTCAAACATCCCGAAACTTCTACGCTGGTGCGTCGGTTTTCTGCCGGAAAACCCCAGGCGATGCAGTCGGCGCTGAGCGGCAATCACGTCGATCACTGGTACCGTCTGATCAACCGTTTGATGTGGATCTGGCGCGGCGTAACTCCGCAGGAGATCCTCGATGTGCAAGCGCGCATTGTGATGAGCGAGGCCGAACGAACCGATCCTGAGCTGTTCGATACCGTCATCGGCTATCGCGGCGGCAACTGGATCTTCGAGTGGGCGAAAGAAGCCATGCAGTGGCAGCAAAAGGCCGGGCAGGAAGCCGATCCTTTGCTGAGCGGCCGCCACTGGCTGCATGCCTCGAACCTGTATAGCATTGCCGCTTATCCGCATATTAAAGGCGATGAGCTGGCGGAACAGGCGCAGGCTTTAGCCAACCGGGCGTATGAAGAAGCCGCCCAGCGGCTGCCGGGCTCGCTGCGCGAGCTGGAGTTCACCATCCCTGGCGGCTCGCCGATAACCGGGTTTTTGCATATGCCGAAAGGCGAGGGGCCGTTTCCGACGGTGCTGATGTGCGGGGGGCTGGACTCGCTGCAGACCGATTATTACAACCTGTATGAGAACTACTTCTCACCGCTCGGCATTGCCATGCTGACCATTGATATGCCCTCCATCGGCTTCTCGTCAAAATGGACGCTAAATCAGGACACCAGCCTGCTGCATCAGCACGCGCTGCGCCATCTGGAAAATGTGCCGTGGATTGACCATACCCGGGTCGCCGCTTTCGGCTTCCGCTTTGGCGCCAATATCGCGGTGCGTCTGGGCTATCTGGAGCCGCAGCGGCTGAAGGCTGTAGCCTGTCTGGGCCCGGTCGTTCATGGTCTGCTGGTGGATCCCCTGCATCAGGGGCGCGTGCCGGAGATGTATCTTGACGTGCTGGCTTCGCGGCTGGGCATGCATGACGCCTCCGATGAAGCGCTACGCGTGGAGCTCAACCGCTATTCGTTAAAAACCCAGGGACTGCTGGGGCGCCGTTGCCCGACGCCGATGCTCTCCGGCTTCTGGAAGGACGATCCGTTCAGCCCCGAAGAGGAGTCGCGGTTAATCACCTCGTCATCTGCCGATGGCAAACTGCTGGAGATCCCGTTTAACCCGGTGTATCGCAATTTTGATCACGCATTGCGACAGATCGCCCGCTGGATCAATCATAGATTTGGTTAATTTATTGCTAAATTCTATTGGTTTGGTAAAACAGTTGCATCACTAAAGGAGATCGCAATGACGTTACCGAGTGGACACCTGAAAAGTAAGTTGATCAAGAAATTCACGGCGCTGGGGCCTTACATTCGCGAAGAGCAGTGCCATGACAACCGTTTCTTTTTCGATTGCCTGGCAGTTTGCGTCAATGTTAAGCCCGCACCGGAGAAGCGTGAATTCTGGGGCTGGTGGATGGAAATGGAAGCACAGGAGTCACGTTTCACCTATAGCTACCAGTTTGGCCTGTTCAATAAGGAAGGATCATGGCAGGCGGTCGACATTGACGACCCGGAAGTGAGCGACAGGCTGGAAAAAACGCTGCGCGAGTTTCACGAGCGCGCAGCAGCGCTGCTGACCACCTTTAATCTGAAGCTGGAACCGGCCGACGATTTCAGCGAACCGGTTCGCCTGCGGGCCTGATTGATCTACGGATACGATTTCTCCGCGCCCGTGCGGCGTGGAGAAGCGTAGCGAAGACTTTGCCCCCTCATCAGTACTCCCAACCCCGCCCTCTGACTCACCCTACCTGCGGCTGCAGCTTGCCAGCCATCGCCTGTTGAATAATCGGGATCGGAGTCAGTAAGTGCTCACGCATCAGCGCGCTGGCCTGTTCGGCGTCGCGCGCCAGAATAGCGTCCACCAGGGTCTGATGCTGGACATGCTTATCTTCCAGCATCTCCACCGACAGCACGGTGGTGCGCAGCCAGATGAAGCGGTAGCGCGCCGCCAGATCGAACAGCCGTTCGCGCATCTGCAGCAGGTACTGCGAACCGCAGCCGGCGACGATGGCGGTGTGAAACGCCTGATGGCGCTGGTCCCATTCATCGAGTAGGTGCTCACTCGCTTCGCACGATTCCAGCTTGTTGAGCAGATGGGCGCGGGCCAGCAGCTCGGCTTCCCACTCGTCGCCGCCGCGCTCAATGGCGAGACGCACCAGCATGGCCTCCATGTTGGCGCGCGCGTCGAAGATATCGAGAAGCTCCTGTTCCGACATGGGCGCCACCCGATAGCCTTTCTGATTGACCACCGTCACCAGCCGCTCGGCCACCAGTTGCGAAAGCGCCTCGCGCAGCGGACCGACCCCCAGGCCATAGCGCGACGTCAGCAGGCTCATCCGCAGCTTCTCATCGGGGTGGTAAACCCCGCGGATGATGTCGTTTTTTAACCAACGGTATCCGTCAATGGCCGTCGCCTGGGGAATGGCGGTCATGTTCTTACTCCTGAATACTCTTCCCGGCGGGCGCCGGGAACAGGGTTAACGCGTATTTTGCAGCGGCAGTTTTTGCCACAATACCAGCTTTTTCCAGCGCGACATAATCGGTACCGTACAAATAATTCCCAATGCTAACAGGCCGGTAGAGATCACCTCCAGCTGCTGCGCCGGACGGAACAGCATCACCACCAGCACGAAGGTGATAAAGGCGATCACCAGCCAGGTCAGGTACGGATAGAGCCACATTCTCAGACGGATTTCGCCGCCTTGCGCCTGAAGGATTTTGCGCATCCGCAGTTGTGAAACGGCGATCACCAGATAGACCAGCAGGGCGATGGCGCCAGAGCTGTCGATGAGAAATTTAAACACCTTGGCGGGGGCATAGTAGTTCACCACTACGGTGAGGAACGCCGCGCCGGTGGAGAGCAGCACCGCCACGTATGGCGTTTTGCTGCGGTTGGTCCGGCCCATAATGGCCGGCGCATCGCCGCGACGGCTCAGGGAGTAGAGCATCCGCGAGGCGGTATACAGCGCCGAGTTCAGACAGCTGGTGACCGACAGGAGGATCACGCCGTCCATAATCAGCTTGGCATAGGGAATATGCAGCAGCTCGAGCACCGAGCGGTAAGAGCCGATGCTCTTCAGCCCCGGCATATTCCATGGGATGAGGGCGACGACGATAAAGATCGAGCACAGATAAAAAATAGAGATACGCCAGATCACCGAGTTGGTAGCGCGCACGATATGTTTATCCGGGGTATCCGATTCGGCGGCGGCGATGGTGACGATCTCCGCGCCCATAAACGAGAACATGGTGATCAGCATCGCGCTCAGCACCGCGCCGAAGCCGTTAGGCATAAAGCCGCCGTGATCCCACAGCCGCGAAATGCCGCTCACTTCGGCATAGGGGTAAAAGCCGGTAATGGCGACCGCGCCCAGTACGATAAACGCCAGAATAGCGATCACTTTGCACAGCGCCAGCCAGAACTCGAATTCGCCGTAGTTCTTGACGCTCAGCAGGTTACTGCCGGTGAGGGCGAGAGTGATGACCAGGGAGAACAACCACACCGGGACGCCCGGCACCCACGAATGCAGAATAATCGCCGCGATATTGGCTTCCAGCGGAATAACCAGGACCCAGAACCACCAGTACAGCCAGCCGATGGTATACCCCGCCCAGCGGCCGATGGCTTTATCGGCGTAGGTGGAAAAGGAGCCGGTATCCGGCGTGGCGACCGCCATTTCGGCCAGCATACGCATAATCATCACCACCAGCAGCCCGGCAAACAAATAGGCCAGCAGCACCGCCGGGCCTGCCTCGGCAATGGCGACGCTGGAGCCGACAAATAAACTCGCGCCGATCACCCCGGCGATAGATAACATCGTGACGTGGCGCGACTTCAGCCCCGCCCCTAAATCCTGTGATTGCGACAGTTGCCCCATCATTTACCCTCTCGAAGTGTGTCACCTGGGAGAGCGCCCCGACGTTCCCGCGCCGGGGCACGCGTATTATTGTTGTTTTGCAGGTCTCGTCTTCATTCCCTTACGAACGTACTTCGCTTCCGCATGTGTTCTGTTCTATGCCTGTTTCTCTATGCCTGTTTCGCCTCGCTAAAGCAGTCGGCGATGATCTTGAGCCCCTGCTCGATCTGCGCCTCTTCGATGGTCAGCGGCACCAGGATGCGCAGCACGTTGTAGTACGGCCCGCAGGAGAGCAGGATCAGGCCTTTGTCGCGGGCGCGGGCGACGATATCCGCCGTCAGCCTGGCGTTCGGCCTGCTGCGGTCGCCCTCTTCAAACAGCTCAATGGCGATCATCGCCCCCAGACCGCGCACGTCGCCGATCTCCGGATGATCTTCAGCGATCGCCAGCAGGCCCTGGCGCAGGGTGTCGCCGAGCTGGTTGGCTTTTTCCAGCAGATTCTCCTGCTCGAAAATCTGTAATACCGCCAGGGCGGCGGCGCAGGCGATGGGGTTGCCGGCGTAGGTGCCGCCCAGTCCGCCGGGGGCGATGGCGTCCATCACCTCCGCGCGGCCGGTGACGCCCGCCAGCGGAAAACCGCCGGCGATGGATTTGGCGAAGGTGGTGATATCCGCCGCGACGCCCATCTGCTCCATGGCGAACAGGGTACCGGTGCGGCCCGCGCCGCTCTGGACCTCATCGGCGATAAGCATAATGCCGTGCTCGTCGCACAGGGCGCGCAGGCGCTGCATAAAGGCCGGGGAGGCGGCATAGAACCCGCCTTCACCCTGCACTGGCTCAATAATGATGGCGGCGATATCTTCCGGCGCGGCATCGTTTTTGAAGATGCGATGGATGCTGGCGATCGCCTCGTCATCACTGACGCCGTGCAGCGCGCACGGGTAGAGGGCGCGATAGACATGGCCCGGCATTAAGCCCATACCGGCGGAGTAAGGATTCACTTTGCCGGTCAGCGACAGGGTGTAATGTGTGCGGCCGTGATAGGCGCCGGTGAAGGCGATAGCGCCGCTGCGCCCGGTTGCCGCGCGGGCGATCTTCACCGCGTTCTCCACCGCTTCCGACCCGGTGGTGACCAGCAGGGTTTTCTTGGCGAAATCACCGGGCACCTTCTGGTTCATCTTTTCGCACAGCGCCAGATAAGGCTCATAGGCCAGCACCTGGAAGCAGGTATGCGACAGCTTTTTCAGCTGGTCTTCGACGGCGGCGACAACCTGCGGATGCAGGTGGCCGGTATTGAGCACCGCGATACCGCCGGCAAAATCGAGATATTCCCGGCCTTCCACGTCCCACACCCGGCAGTTCTCCGCGCGTTCGGCGAAGATAGGGTGGATCTGGCCGACGCCGCGCGGGACCGCGTCGCTGCGACGCGCCATCATTGCTTTATTGCTGTTCATCCGTCGCTCCTGTTAAAGGCCAATGCACATATATTTGATTTCTAAGTAATCTTCGATGCCGTACTTCGAACCTTCGCGGCCGAGGCCGGAGGCCTTGACGCCGCCGAACGGAGCGACTTCGGTGGAGATAATGCCGGTATTGATGCCGATTATGCCGTACTCCAGCGCTTCGCCGACGCGGAAGACGCGGCTCAGATCGCGGGCGTAGAAATAGGCGGCGAGACCGAACTCGGTATCGTTGGCCTGGGCAATGACGTCGGCTTCATCTTTAAAGCGGAACAGCGGGGCCAGCGGGCCGAAGGTCTCCTCTTTCGCCACTTTGGCGCTGTCGGGAACGTTGACCAGGATGGTCGGCTGGAAGAAGTTGCCGCCCAGGGCGTGCGGTTTGCCGCCGGTGACCACCTTCGCGCCTTTGGCGATGGCATCGGCAATGTGTTCTTCAACTTTGGCCACGGCTTTCTCGTCGATCAGCGGGCCGGTGGTGACGCCGTCCTGCAGGCCGTCGCCAATGCGCAGTTTTTCCACCGCCTGCTGCAGCTTCTCGGCGAAACGGTCATACACCCCGTCCTGGACGTACAGGCGGTTGGCGCAGACGCAGGTCTGCCCGGCGTTGCGGAACTTCGACGCCAGCGCCCCCTCGACGGCTTTATCGAGGTCGGCATCGTCAAAGACGATAAACGGCGCGTTGCCGCCCAGCTCCAGGGAGACTTTTTTGATGTCTTTCGCGCACTGCTCCATCAGCTGGCGGCCAATCTCGGTAGAGCCGGTAAAGGAGAGCTTGCGCACCAGCGGGTTGCTGGTCAGTTCGCCGCCGACCGCGCCGGCGGAGCCGGTGACCACGTTGAATACTCCGGCGGGGATCCCGGCGCGATTCGCCAGTTCGGCCAGCGCCAGCGCGGAAAACGGCGTCTGGCTGGCCGGTTTCAGGACCATGGTGCAGCCGGCGGCCAGCGCCGGGCCCGCTTTGCGGGTGATCATCGCCGCCGGGAAGTTCCACGGCGTGATGGCGGCGGTAACGCCGATGGGCTGCTTAATCACCAGCAGGCGCTTGTCGGCCTGGTGGCCCGGAATGGTGTCGCCGTAGATGCGCTTACCTTCTTCGGCGAACCACTCAATAAAGGAGGCGGCGTAGCTGATTTCGCCTTTGGCTTCCGCCAGCGGTTTTCCCTGCTCGAGGGTCATCAGGCGAGCGAGATCGTCCTGGTTCTCCATCATAAGATCGAACCAGCGGCGCAGAATGTTCGCCCGCTCTTTGGCGGTCAGGGCGCGCCAGGCGGGTAGGGCGCGATTGGCGGCTTCAATCGCTTCGCGGGTTTCATCGGCGCCCATTTTCGGCACGCTGCCGAGCTGCTCGCCGTTGGCCGGGTTGGTGACCGCAATCACGTCGCCGTTGGGCGCATCGCGCCACTGGCCATCGATCAGCGCCTGCTGGCGAAACAGTGTCATATCGTTGAGTTGCATAATTGCTTCCTGTCTTCAGGGGGGGTTAACGGGTAAAAGCGGCGTGTAGTGTCTCCACGCTACGTGCCGCACGCAGCGTGCGTCCGGGATTGCTCTGGCTGGCCAGCAGGCTCTGCACCTTGCTGACGATATGCGCGCCGATCGGGATAGCGGAGGTGGCCGCTGGCGATGGCGCATTGCAGGTATGTATCGAACGCGCGGTGGTAACGAAGAGAAAATCGTCGATCAGCTTGCCCTGCGGCGACACGGCCTGCGCCCGCACGCCGGCCGGCCACGGGCGTAAATCGCTCAGCGTCAGGCTCGGGCAGTATTTTTGCACCAGCCGCAGATAGCCGCTTCTGCACAGCGAATTCTTCATTTCGCCCAGTCCGGAGCGCAGGTTGTTTTGCAGTACCCGGCGGATGCCGGGCGAGGTGAGGATCTCCAGGGTATCGGCCAGCGAGATATCGCGCTTGCGGTAGCCTTCGCGCTTCAGAGCCAGTACGGCGTTGGGGCCGACGGTGACGCTGCCGTCGATCATGCGGGTCAGGTGGACGCCGAGGAACGGCATCGCCGGATCGGGGATCGGATAGATCAAATGGTTGACGATCTGGTTGTGCTGCGGCGCCAGCTGGAAATACTCGCCGCGGAACGGACAAATGATAAACCCGGGATCGACGCCGAGCATTTTCACCAGCCGATCGGCCATCAAGCCCGAACAGGCGATCAGCGTCGAGGCCTCATATTCTCCGCCCTGGCGGGTGCGGATCACCACGCCGCTGGCATGTTCTTTCAGGGCGCTGACTTCGGCGTTGTAGACGATCGTTCCGCCTTTCGCTTCGAAGTTCTTCGCCATTGCCGCCGCCACTTCGCGGTAGCTGACGATGCCGCTGGAAGGGACGAAGATCCCGCCGAGCCCGGTAATGTTCGGTTCGCGCTCGCGTAGCTCCCCGGCGCTTAGCCACTCGCGCTGCAGGCCGTTGGCGGCGGTGCGATCCCACAGGGCGCGCATCCGCTCCATCTCCAGCGGCGAGGTGGCGACCAGCATTTTGCCGCAGACGTCATAGCGGATGCCGTTCTGCTCGCAAAAGGCCTTGGTGGCGCGGTTGCCGGCGAGGCAAAACTGCGCCTTGAGGCTGCCGGGCGTGTAATACACCCCGGCGTGGATCACGCCGCTGTTGCGGCCAGTCTGATGGCAGGCCGGGCCGGCCTCTTTTTCCAGCAGCGCAATGCGGGCGTCCGGGTAAATCTCAATTAACTGCATGGCGGTCGACATGCCGATGATGCCGCCGCCGATAATCACGAAATCATACATCCGCTCAATTCCTTCGCCTGAAAACCCTTATTGATGAGTCTGGTAATGATTCGTGGAATACGCAAAGTAGCCGCGCTGGCGCATCAGCTCGCGGCGCAGGTCCGGGTGCGGCGTAAAGCGGTCGCGGCCGTGCAGCCAGAACAGGTTGTTAATGAGCAGAAATTTGCCCACCGGCACCGGTATGGAAAGGATGTTTTTGCTGGTCTCCAGCGCGTCGGAAAGGCGGCTCAGCCAGGTGCCTTCTTCGAAATCTTTCGGCTGGACGAACTGGTCGATATAGCGCATTACCGGGCGGCCCAGCGAATCGACGTCGAACACCGGGTGGAAAACATCCTTGCTGACGTTTTTGCTCGGCGGCGCGGCCCAGCGCATTGGGCGGCGAGCCAGCGGGTCGCGGAAAAATTCGTCGAGATGCTCCCAGTCGTCGAGATGCAGCAGCAGGGAATTGCCGCCCTGCATGTTCTGCTCGTCGATCTTCATCATTAATACGTAGTCGGTTTGCTCTTCGACGTAGGTGCCGTCGTTGTGCAGCTCCATCACCCGGTGCGGCTGGCGCAGGTAGCTGTCTGAGTTATCGACATTTTTCACCACGAAGCGGGCGTAATACTGACCGCTCATGGCGTCGAAGTTGGAACGACCAATCAGGTGGGCGACGGCGGTGGCCAGCTTGACCATCTCCTCGGCCTGGCTGACGTGATCGATCCCTTCGCCGTTGATAAGCAGCGCGCCTTCCGCGCGATCGAGCAATGTTTTGATCAGCAACGGCTGCAGCTGATTGCCACACAGATCGTCGAGGATCTTGCCGACCTGGAAGCGTAAGAAAGATTTGTACTCCAGCGCCTGCACCGGCCACTGCGCGACCTGCTGCAGGAACTGCGTGGTCGTTTCGGCGGAAAAGGTGAGCTCCAGCAGGCGCGGCGACTGGGCGGAAGGGGTGAAAGAAAAGCCAGGGTATTGCTGGGCTACCGGCGCGGGTGTCGGTTTTACTGCGGTCAGGGCGTTCATCAGGATCGTTCCTCGCTGTAAGGTCAGGGTGATGTTCATTTCGTAGCCATAAATTAAAAATATCTACATTTTTATAAAATGCGTACGAAATGGCCTTTTTGTTTCTATTTTGTGATCTGACAACAATTATTTAACAATGCGGGAGGGAGATAAGGTGGTGGTTAACCTTGAGGAACAGAGCGGGTGGCGGAAAGCGCAAAATGCGGGGGAGGCTGAGGGTAAATCGTAATACCGGTCACAGTTTTTAATCTGCGCCATACCCTTATGAACTGAGGGTGTTAGTATTCAGCGCGTTAATACCTTTCAATGCTTACCGAGGCTTCGATGCTGGAGAATGTCATTATCAGATAATCAGTTCCCCGACCTGCCCAGGCCGGACTGATTATCGCTGCGCTTAAACCTTACGCACACACCTGCGGGTGTAGGCATGTTTTCGCACATGATAATGAACAGGTTTCAGTATGAATTTATCCCGTCAGGAACAACGGACCTTACACGTTCTCGCCAAAGGTGGCCGTATTGCGCACGTCCGCGATACCTCCGGCCGCATTACCGCCGTCGAATGCTACACCCGGGAAGGGCTGTTGCTGAACGACTGCACCCTCGCGGTCTTCAAAAAGCTCAAAACCAAAAAGCTGATTAAGTCGGTGAACGGCCAGCCGTACCGGATCAACACCACTGGTTTGAATAACGTTCGCGCGCAGGCGGACAACCGCTGATACAGCGACCCGGGCAGGGTCGCTGCCCGGGCGTATGGCTCTCAAGGAGAAACACCCATGATCGATATCCCTCGCATTTTTACTATCAGTGAAAGCGAACACCGTATTCATAACCCTTTTACCCCGGAAAAGTACGCCACCCTGGGACGGGCGCTGCGGATGGCGCCGGGCACCGCTATTCTTGACCTTGGCAGCGGCTCCGGCGAGATGCTCTGTAGCTGGGCGCGCGATCATCAGATCGTCGGCACCGGCGTGGACATGAGCCTGCTGTTCAGCCAGCAGGCGACCGCCCGTGCAGAAGCGCTCGGGGTAAGCGACCGGGTAACCTTTGTGCACCAGGATGCCAGCGGATATGTCGCCAGCCAGCCGTGCGATATTGCCGCCTGCGTGGGGGCCACGTGGATCGGCGGCGGGGTGGCAGGCACAATCGAGCTGCTGAAGCAGAGCCTTACCCCAGGCGGCATGTTGCTTATCGGCGAGCCATGGTGGCGCAAACGTCCGGCCACGGCAGAAGAGGCGGTTGCCTGCGGCGCGCAGTCACCCGATGACTTCCTGACGCTACCGGCGCTGGTCGCCCACTTTGGCGAACTGGGCTATGACGTGGTGGAGATGGTGCTGGCCGACCAGGAGGGCTGGGATCGTTATGAAGCGGCGAAATGGCTGACAATGCGCCGCTGGCTGGAGGCCAATCCGCACGATGACTTCGCACCGGAGGTTCGCCAGCAGTTGACCACCGCGCCGCTGCACCATGTCACCTGGACCCGGGAATATCTCGGCTGGGGCGTGTTTGTCCTGATGGCGCGTTAACCGGTATGTCGGTAGCGTCAGGAGGCGCTACCGACCACCTTCAGACCTTCAGTTCGTCGTAGCTGACCATGACGTGCTGGCGAAAGGCGGGCCGTGCGGTTAGCCGTGCATAATACGCCGCAAGGTGGGGGAGGGGACGACGGGGGATATCGATTGCAAAGTAGCGGTACAGCACATGACCAAACTGGATATCGGCCAGGGTGAACGTATCGCCCACCAGATAGCGACTCCCGGCGAGACGTGCCTCGGCAATCGCCAGCTTTTGCTCCAGGGCCGTCACCGCCGCGGCGATGGCCTGCGGATCCCGCTCGGCGGCAGGCGTGCGCACCACGCGCCAGAACACCGGCGTCGTAAAGCCGAGGGCGATATTCTGCTTTGACCACTCGGCCCAGCGATCAACCTCAGTACGAGCCAGCAGTTCGCCCGGCCAGAAGGCGTCGTCGGCGTAGCGACTGGCTAAATAGCGAAGGATCGCGCCGGTTTCCCACAGCGGCGGATTTTCGTCATCCTGCAGCACTGGTACCGTACGATTGGGATTGAGCTGATAAAACGCCTCGCTGTCGGTACCACCATAGCGATGCCCCACGTCGAACCGGAGATAGTCCAGCCCAAGCTCGCCAACACACCACATCAGCGCCTGCACGTTAGAGGAGGTTTTTCGGCCCCAGATGGTCAGCATTGAGTTCTCCAGAGAACAGGGAAAGAAGGAGCATAGCAGGTTGGGTTGAAAACGTGAGGGGGAAAAGATGGGGGGTATAGCGGTGTATATGGTGTGGGGACGCATGTTATCCCCTTGCGATAACGCGAATTCATCCCTACAAAGGTATAATGACCATCAATATGGCGCTTGTATAAAATAATGCAGCAATCATCTTTGAACGAGAATAAGGCGAGGGAGTGGAAACGTTAGTTATTCTGGCCGTAGTCGTATGGATACTTTTCAAGCTGGTACAAAAGGTTACGAGCAAACTCTATCCTCAAGACTCGGTGAAGGTACAGGAGAAGCCCGACACAACGCCAGCGACGGATGCCTGGGGAAATTACCCTAAAGCTGAAGGGCATGTCGTTTTATTCGAGCAGTACCGGCGTGAGCAGGCGCTGCGGCAGCAAGCTGCTAAAGAGGCTGATACGTTTTACCGCTCAAGGGAGTGGCGGCGTTTACGTTACCAGGCGTTCCAGCGCTACGGCAATAAATGTTGCGTATGCGGGCGCGGCGCCAGTGACGGGATGGTGATGCACGTTGATCATATTAAACCGCGTTCTCTTTACCCGCATTTAGCCCTCGATATTGCCAATCTGCAAATCATGTGCAACGAGTGCAACGTCAGTAAGGGCAACAGAGATGAGGTTGAGTGGCAATAATAAGGACAGGTTAGCGGCTATGTGCAATTCCCCTGGTATTAAAATGTTCGTAACGAACAAATAAGCAAGTCTTGACGGAATGAATCCGCAATGACGCTTTTATTTCGTTACAGCAGCTCATTGGTGAATTCCTTCATCACCGCATTTGTCGGTAGCGCCATTTGCCTTGCGTTAGTCCTGCTCATTTTCAATAAAGTGAGATGACTGCCAGTGGCTGGAGATCAATGATGCGGGATACTTACCTAACGACGGGCTGTTACCTTATCGAACGTTTAAGGAAAATACAGGAGGGATAACGGACAACTTACTCCGTATCACGACGCTATCGCCTCCCTTATTTCTTATTGATGCAACGGTTGATCGCAGGCCGCGAGTATGGATTCATGCATCGCTTCGGAAAGTGTCGGATGTGCAAAGATCATCGACAGGAGACTTTCATCTGTGGCCTCCAGGTGACGGGCGATGCCAAACCCCTGGATCTGTTCCGTGACCTGTGCGCCAACCATATGCGCGCCCAGCAACTCGCCGGTTTCAGCATCGAAAATCGTCTTCACAAAACCCTCTGTCTCGCCGCTGGCCAGCGCCTTACCATTGCTCTGATAAGAGAACTTACCGATCCTGACGGGCCGTCCCCTGGCCAGGGCCGTCGATTCCGTCAGGCCCAGACTGGCAACCTGGGGCCGGGCATAAGTGCAACCAGGCACATAGTCGCGATCGAGAGGGTGGGCGCCTTCGACACCGGCCAGTGTCTCAACGCAGATCACGCCTTCGTGGCTGGCCTTGTGCGCCAGGCACGGCGGGCCGGCTACATCGCCGATGGCATAAAGCCCGAATACGTTAGTGCGACAAGCCGCGTCCGTCTTGATAAAACCGCGGTCTAACTCGACGCCCAGTGCTTCCAGCCCCAGATCTTCAATATTCGGCTGTACGCCAACCGCCAGCAGCACACGTTCGACATCCTGAGAATATTCGCCGCCGGTGTTGTTTAGTGTGCAGCGCACCCCGATATCGGTGAGCTGTACTTGCGTCACCAGGGTCTGGGTATGGATCTGAATACCGCGTTTTTCGAATGACTTACGCACTGCTGCAGACACCTCGGCATCTTCCACTGGCAAAATCTGCGACGCTAGCTCGACCAGCGTCACTTTACAGCCCAGATCGTTATAAAGGCTGGCGAACTCGACGCCAATCGCCCCTGAACCGATGATTAAGAGCGACTTGGGTAAAAGCTTAGGCCGCAGCGCCTCGAAATAGGTCCAGATATGTTCGCCATCTGGCGCTATGCCTGGCAATGCGCGTGGTCGGGCGCCGGTTGCCAGGATCACGTGATCGGCCCGGTAATCGCGCGCCTCCCCTCGGGCATCCTCGACCGTGATTTGCCCCTTGCCGCGCAGCCGCGCGGTGCCATCAATCACCCTCACGCCATTTTTCTTCAACAGGTACGCAACCCCAGCGGTGAGCTGTTGCGATACGGTACGGCTAAACTGCACCAGTTTCTGCAGATCGACGTTCACCTCTCCCACGCTGATGCCCAGCTGACTGGCATGGGTGATAGTGTGCGCAACCTCAGCGCCATGCAGCAGCGCCTTGGTTGGAATGCATCCCCAGTTCAGGCAGATGCCGCCCAGATGTTGTTTTTCCACTAATACGGTACGAAGCCCTAGCTGGCCGGCACGGATGGCGGCAACGTATCCCCCAGGCCCCCCGCCGATGATCAGCACATCGTATTTATCGTGCATAGCTCGTCTCCTGGATAAACATCAAGGTCGGGGTTTCAATCAGTCGCTTGAGTTCCCGGAGAAAAGCCGCACCTGCCGCGCCATCGATGACCCGGTGATCGCAGGATAGCGATACCGTCATTTGCTGGCGCGCGACGATTTGCCCGTCGCGTACTACCGCCCGGACCTCGCCGGCGCCAATGGCGAGGATTGCGCTTTGCGGTGGATTGATGATGGCGTCAAACTGCCGGACGCCGAGCATCCCCAGATTTGACAGGCTAAAGGTCCCGCCCTGGAACTCTTCCGGCTTCAGCGTGCCCGCTTTGGCTCTGGTCACCAGCGAGTGAATTTCGTTCGATATGTCGCTGATCGATTTCCGGTTCGCCGAGCGAACAATAGGGGTAATTAGCCCGGCAGGCAGCGCAACGGCCACCGAAATGTCGGCATCCGTAAAGCGGCGGATACTTTGTGCCGCTTCATCAAACTGGATATTGACGTCAGGCACGGCCACCAGCGCCAGGGCGCAGGCCTTCACCAGCAGGTCATTCACCGAAATCTTGACGCCGGGTACTTCGCGGTTAATGTCCTGACGTAACGCTAACAGTCGCTCCAGATCGAGATCGACGCTCAAACGGAAATGGGGAGACTGTTGCTTGGACGTTTGCAGGCGAGAAGCGATAGCCCGCCGCATACCGGACATCGGAATGCTCTCAAAGGGGGCCGGGGCACTCTCCTGCACAGGACTGGTCTGCGGGTGCTCGTCGAGTAACAACGCCGCGGCCAGCACATCATCGCGACTTACCCGACCGCGTGAACCGCTGCTTCGGCAGTCATGCAAGTTGATACCCAGTTTGCCGGCCAGGCGGCGCGCCAGCGGGGTGGCCGATACCTGGCTGTCATCGGCATGCGAGCGGGGCGCTTTGCTACGACGAACGGGGGGCGTCGGAGAGGCCAGGCGACCGCCGGCGGCAACGATCGCGCTTTCCAGATCAGAAACAGAGATACGATCCCCGCGCCCGCTGCCGCGGACTTTTTTCAGGTCGACACCCCAGCGGGCAGACAGTCGTAACGCATGGGGCGTGGCATTAACCTGAGTCACATCGGTCACACCTTGCAGACTGACGGGGATGACGGTCTGCCCAACAGGGGGCTCGGGGCTGTTGGATGGCGGCGAAACAACGGAAGCTGGCTTAGCGCCTGCCTGTGCCGCTACGTCCGGCGCGGCAGCCTCCGGGCCTGGGGCTGCGGGTTTCGCCGTCGCCAGGCGGGCAGCAAATTCGTCCAGTTCAGCATCGCTGACCGACGCGTCAGCCGCCAGGGCCAGCACGGCGCCTACCTGAAGCGTCTCACCCTCGCGGGCGAGCATCCGACGTAACGTACCGGCAAAGGGGGCCTCCAGCACATTGACGATTTTACTGGTTTCAATCTCACAGATTTCCTGCCCTCTGGTGAAATCGTCACCCTCCTGGATTGCCCATCGAGCGAGCAAGCCTTCCTCCATGGAAAGCCCCCACTTTGGCATTTCAAGCGTCTTGATTTCGCTCATAGGTTAATCCTCCAGCACTTGACGGACGGCGGCTTCGATACGTTCTACGCCAGGGATCCAGAGTTTTTCGAGAGCAGGGGAGAACGGGACCGGCGTGTGTGGCGGCGTCACCAGCAGAACGGGCGCTTTGAGGAAATGGAATGCCTGGGACGCAATCAGCGCCGCGACATCATGAGCAAAACCGAAGCGTGCCGCGGATTCGTCGACAATCACGACCCGCCCTGTGGAAACCACCGATTCCAGAATACCTTCCTCATCCAGCGGCGAAATGGTTCGCGGGTCGACTACCTCGACCGAGATCCCCTCTTTGGCCAGCTTGTCCGCCACCTGGTTGGCTTTATGCACCATTGCCGACAGCGCAATGATGGTGACGTCCTCTCCTTCGCGGGTATAGTTGGCTACACCTAGCGGGATGGTATAGCTCTCGTCCGGTACCTCGCCCTTGAGGTCGTACAGCATTTTATGCTCGCAGAATACCACCGGGTCGTCGTCGCGAATGGACTGGATTAACAGACCCTTGACGTCATAAGGCGTCGAGGGCACCACCACCTTCAGCCCTGGGGTGGTGGCAAAGATATTATAGGGTGACTGTGAATGCTGGGCCGCGGCGGAAAACCCCGCGCCGATCATACCTCGCATCACCAGCGGGGCCCTGGCTTTGCCACCAAACATGTAGCGGAACTTAGCCGCCTGGTTGTACAGCGCATCGTGACTCACGCCAAAAAAATCCATGAACATCAATTCCGCGACCGGCCGCAAACCCGTCGCTGCGGCGCCGGCCGCCATACCGATGATGGCCGACTCGGTAATGGGCGTGTCGATCACCCGATCGGAGCCGAACTGCGTCCACAGCCCTTTAGTGACACCCAGCACACCGCCAAAGGCTTCTATTTTCGCCTCTTCGGGCGCATTTCCGCCATGACCGCCACGCAAGTCTTCACCGATGAGCACCACGCGTTCATCGCGTTCCATTTCCTGAGCCAGGGCTTCCTTGACCGCTTCACGATAGGTTTTTATTGTCATGGTTATCACCCTCAGTATGAGACGTACACGTCTGTCAGCAGGTCTTCCGGAGCCGGGTAGGCAGCGGCGCGGGCCTTCAATACGGCATCGTTGACCAGGGCTTCTACTTCCTCGTCAATCGCCGTTAGTTCTTCCTGGGTGATTTGTCGCTTGACCTTAGCGGTAAAAATCTTCAGCGGATCATGTTGTTCACGCAGGCGTTGCACTTCACCTTCCGCGCGGTATAGCGCGGGATCGCCCTCAAAATGACCATGCCAGCGGAAGGCTTTGGCCTCAATGACGCTTGGGCCACCGCCTTCTCGCGCACGCTTGACCGCCTCTGAGGTTGCCTCATAAACGGCAAAGAAATCGGTGCCATCAACGGTCACTGCCGGCAGGCCGAAGCCAGCGGCGCGTCGGGCGATATCACGCCCGCCCACGGCGTAGTCGTGACCGGTCCCTTCGCCGTAACCGTTATTCTCGAAAATAAAGACGGCTGGAAGCTGGAGCACGACGGCCATGTTGATGGCTTCAAAGACCAGGCCCTGATTAGAACCCCCATCGCCCGTAAAAGAGACACCGACGTTGCCGGTTTTTAGCGTCTTTGCCGTTAGCGCGGCGCCGATGGCCAGAGGAGGGGCTCCCCCAACGATAGCGTTCGCCCCCAGCATTCCTTTCGACAGATCGGCAATGTGCATCGACCCGCCCTTACCGCGACATAACCCGCTGTCCTTACCGAATATTTCGGCCATCATGCCGTGAATGTCACAACCTTTAGCAATACAGTGGCCATGTCCACGGTGTGTTGAACCAATGAAATCTGCGCTCGTTAAATTTTCGCAGACCCCCACCGCGATGGCTTCCTCGCCGGTGTAAAGGTGAATGAAGCCCGGAATATCACCGCTGGTATTTTCCTGATGCAACCGCTCTTCAAAGGTCCTGATCTCCCGCATCTTGCGGTAAGCCTGCAATAACGCCTGTTTGCTGAGCATCGTTTAATTCTCCTCAATAAAGGTCACCCAGGCGGGGCCAACAGACAGGGCGGATAACCCTGGCCACACCCATGCAATGAATCTACGAGCGGTTAAAGGGAGTGCGAAGCCACCTTCATGGGGGGGTAGGTGGGGGTTTTCATGCTTGAGGTCAAACTTTCTAAATTTTGTGTAGTAATAAAGTTTGGCTGTCCCATGTCATCCCGGGGGCTGGCGTACAATTGAAAAAAACAAAGCGAGTAGACACCACGGATGAAGCCATCGGATTTAGAAAGTCGCCAATCACCCTCACTGGTCTCCGGGCCATTGCGGCTGACGCGAGGCTTGCCGCTAATCCTGACCAAATTCGTCCCGCCTCGCTCCTCGATACAATTGCTGGAGCGCCCCCGGCTGCTTCAGCTTCTCAGTCCCGTTCAGCAGTGCCGGCTGGGCGTCGTCTGCGCCGGCGCTGGATTTGGCAAAACCACTCTGTTGGCGCAATGGCATCAGCAGATGGTCGCCCAGGGCGAACGTATCGCCTGGCTGAGCCTCGATGAGGATGATGATGACGTATGGCAGTTTATTCCTTATCTGCTGCAAGCATTGCGTCCACTCTATGCTGACTGGGACGCCGATTTCTGGCGTGACATGGAAGAGCAGAAGCTCTCCAGCTCCGAGCAACTGCTGGCCGGGCTCATTAATCAGCTACACTACTGCCCGCATGACGTGTACCTGATTATCGACGACTTCCACGTGATTAACGATCGTGGGGTCTATGAAGCGCTGGGGTATTTAATCAAGCATGCGCCTGCCGCCTTGCATTTGATCATTGGCAGCCGTTTCCACCCGAATCTTGCGCTGAGCCAGCTGCAGGCCCAGGACCAACTGGTGGAGATCTATGATCGAGACCTGCAATTCACGCTCGAAGAAACAAAACACTATTTTAGCCGCACGGTTGCGCTACCTCTCAGCAACCATCATGCACAGCGGCTACAGTCCGTGACAGAGGGCTGGATCGCGGGCATGAAGATCGCTTCATTGTCGGCAGAATTACAGAATGATCCCGAGCATCTGTTGCGTAATATGCATGGAGGAACACGATCCATTGCCCGCTATCTGAAAGAGGTGGTACTGGATCCGCTGCCGGAAGAGGTTCTCGATTTCCTGGTGAAAACGTCCTTCCTCAGTCGGTTAAATGCCGAACTATGCAATGCAGTGACTGGACGTGATGATAGTAAAGCGATGCTGGCATGGATTGAGCGACACAACCTTTTTTTGTCAGCCCTTGACGAACAAGGCTACTGGTTTCGCTACCATCCTCTGTTGCAGGAAAATCTTCGGACCATGCTGCAGCAGAACAACGATATTGACCGCAAACAGCTGCATGAATTAGCCAGTCATTGGTTCGTCGAACAGAAGCTGTGGTCTGAGGCGGTACGCCATGCGCTCAGCGCAGGCAAGCCGGTGCATAGCCCCGTGCAGGACGGCGCAAGCGCTCAGTCACTGGCGGAAGAAGGGGATATCGATACTCTGATCTCATGGATGCATCATTTACCGCCCAGCACCGATCCGTCGCGCATTGACCTGCAAATTAACCTGGCCTGGGCACTGGCGCATTATTTCCACTTTGATGAGTCGAGGCAGCTGCTTGATAACCTCGATCAGATGGTACTTCATCATCGTGAGGATTTAACCCGCAGCACCTGGTGTAAATTGCGCGTTGTGCGGGCAATTTGCGAAGCCTTTGCGGAAAACATCCCGGAGAGTCTGGCTATAGTTCAGCCGTTGCTGGCCGAAGTGCCCTGCGGCGACACCTGGGTTGATGGTCTGATATGCAATATTCTCAGCTATTGCCATGTTGTTAACCAGCGCTATCACGACGCGCTGGAGGTTCAACAGCATATGCCCTCTCCGGAAAGTCCTTTAGATAATCTGTTTGTTTCGGTTTATCGCGCGTTTATTATTGCCCAGTGCCATCTTTGTCAGGGCGATCTGGGAAAAGCCGGGTGGTATGCAGAGAAAACGTTGCGCCAGGCTGAATGTTATACCGGTACCCAGTCGACCAGTGGCGCGACGCTGGCGCCGCTGCTGGCGGAGATAGCCTATGAATGTCAGAGGGGTGACTCGCCCGAGCATCTGCCAGCCGACCGGCTCGAATTCATCGACCGATTCAGTCCACCCGACGCGCTGAGTCGTTGCTATACCTATCTCGCGCGTCAGGCCTTAGATAACGATATGCCCTATGAGGCCGAGCGATTGCTGGAGCATGCGCAGCGTCTTGCGGTGTCTCGCGGCTGGCAACGGCTCCAGGCCATGTTGTTAGCCGAGCAGGTGAGGGTGCGACTGCAGCGCGGCAATTTCACCGGCGCAGAGCAACTGCAGCGACAGCTTGAACAAATGGCCGCCAGCTTCAGAATGGATGCCGAACATCCCTGCCAACGCGCCATCGTTATGTCTGCATCCCTTAGCCGCAGCCGGCTTCTTCTCGCCAGAGGCCAGGCACCGCAAGCCTGCGTTTTACTGGCTGAGATGGTCTCCGATCAGGAAAGCCGGGGGGACAGGTTAACCGCAGCGCGTCTGCGTACGCTCTGGTCATTGGCCTTGTGGAACAGTGGCAAAACGGCCGCTGCGCGCACGACATTTCAGCCAGTCGTGCAGCTGGCTGAACAACAGCATCTCACGGGCCTCTTTCTTGACGCTGGCGATACCTTGCAACCTTTGCTTGCCGGTATGAATGAAACCTCTTCGGCTTGCAAAGAGAAAGGGGGAGTGCATGAACCCTGGGCCGACAAGCGCGCGCCTGCAGACGGAACACCGTTTAATAGTGGAAGCCCCGATATTCCTGGCGAGCTCAGCGAGCGTGAGTTTCAGATATTACAGCTAATTGCTGAAGGTCAGATGAACAAAGAAATCGCTCGCTCCCTCGCTATTTCTGCCGAGACGGTCAAATGGCATATCAAAAACATCTACGCGAAGCTTAAAGTGAATAGTCGCACTCAAGCGATGAGCAGGGCGCTGGAGATGAAATTACTGGATTAACGGTTTGAAGAGGGAGGGCTGGATATAAAATATTATTAAGATGGCATTGCTCATTGCCGCTTACGTTAAGGTGCTATGAGCCATGGATAATCGAGATACTTCTGAGCCCGCGGGAGCTTTTATCACTGACCGTGATGGTAGTTTTGATGCCTTGGCTCAGCGATAAGAGCATGGAATTTAAGTGCATCGGTCTCCGGGGAAAGCAACCCTGGTGTAAACCCAGAGAGGCTTTTAAAGAAGCGTTTTCTGTAACGTTTTGATTGAGGTGGTGCGATAATAGGAACAATACGTAACACCTAACATATTGAATTAAATAAAAATACATGTTATATGCTTTATAGATATCCCCAAAAGTATCCCCAAAGTTATTTTCAATTAGATTTATAAATAAAGTGTGTGACGTATTAAATGGTTGTTGCCCTCATACTTGGCAAAAAGGCTCACGTCAGTGAGCCTCCTTACCTAACATAATGTCAAACCTTTACTTGGTACTGCTTTAGCTTTTCAATAAACTGCTCCACTTCTGCATATGTAAGTTCTGTTAACTCATTTTTGCAAATCCGGACAGCATCATCAAATCTAGAAGTCAAAGTTAACCATATAGCTTTAAATCGTATAAAACTTCCATATGTTTGAGATTTTGGTGAGTCTGTTCTTTCAAGAATATCTAGAGCATATTCAAGCTTATCAATTCTTCTATACTGAATTGCTAAGTCACAGAGTGTCAGAAAGGGATATTTAATATCCGGGAAATCCACAATTCCTTTCTCTATGAGTTCAAAAGCCTCTTCACCTTTATTCTCAAATTTTGCAAGAGCTTTCGCCTTAGCTGAGCAATACATCTCTTGAGCACGTTGAGCCTGATTCGAATGCAACCGTTCAAGAATTTCCTCTACCAAACCGGGCTCAATATTAGCATCATCTTTGTAAAACAGGCAATTCAAGTAATTATTAGCATTGATCGGATTATTTTTCTGTCTTTCATAAACTTCTTTTGCTAATCCTAAAGCAAGCTCATGCTCGTCATTTTGTAAATACAACAAAACCAATTCACTTTTTGAACGATAATCACTTGGCCTTTGGCGTAATACTCGCATATAACTCTCAATTGCTTTTGGACGCTGTCGCGTGATCCTGTAATAAAAACCATGTAAGAACGAATATTCAGGCTCGGAGACATCCCTAACCGCATTAAAAAACTCTCTATCATGTAGTCTAGCGAGTGATTGACACTTCATGAATAATATATGATTGATAACACTCGAATGCATGTATTGGGAATTCGAAAGTATCTGATCAGTCAATCGTACAGCTTCTTTATAATTCGCAGAGCCGCCTTTTTCGTATAAAGATCTTATTGTCTTTACAAAATATGACGGAACTAATACTCTATTATCAACGTCCTTTCCAGCCTTGATTACTTCTTGGATCGAGAAAATATAGTCTGATATATCTCTATTATCATCGGTATATTCCTCTATGAATTTCTTGATATGTTCACTTAGGATAGTATCATATTCGCTTGTAGTGCCAAACTTACTTCTTGAAATATAGTCCTGTATTACTTGATTTACTCTAATATAGTCATTATTAACACCTAATTGATCGCAAACAGACATACTTATAAAGCCTTGCGTGATTGGGTAAAACTCATCTTCATTTACCAATGAAAATAAAAATTCATAGCTTATAAATTCAAACTTAGAAAGGAAGTAAAGAAATTCGAGTTTTTTCTGATCATTAGAAAAGCTTTCAACTATAACTTTTGCTTTATCATCAGCATATTCCCTTATTAAGTGAGAATCTTTTCTTACAGCATAAAGACCTAAATCTGAAATGCTATCAACCGCAAATAAAACTTGCTCAGGATATCCAGATAAAAGATCAGAGAAAAAACGTAAATCTTCTGAAGATAAATCTAAGCCCTTATACGTAGCATATCTCTTGAGCAACCCCCTTCTTTCTTGCACATTTAGTTCAGGAATTTCTTCAAAATAATACTGCGGCGGTAAGTCTGGCTGGTATCTTAACCACAAGAAAACACACCGCAAGGGCTAAATCTGCGCATTCAGATCGACAGCATGCAGCTCCTGCATGACTAAACGGATACTTCCTCGGTCTAGCATTATTGATGATGAGTTATCATTCGGGCATAGTACAAATAAAAATTGGTTTATCTAATCCATTAAAAAACAAAGCGTTTTTCCTTAAATGTGTTATTTCCATATAGAACATAATTCCGGGCACTTCTGGCAATACGTAATTTTGCCAAAGTATGTCAGGAACGTTATCTTTTGGATGTCGCTTTTCACATGTTATCACTGTTGCACTATAATCTTTTAGAGGTGATGGTTTTTGAGGAATAAAAATCCTCCTGTATATGCTGTAACTTTTATCTTTATCTTGCAGGGTACCTTTCACTATAACTTCACTGTTTTCTTTATGAAATGCAACAACATTTATATTTATGTTGAATTCAATCCTGTCGCCATTTTTTTTTGCAACGTCAGCACTCAAATGGGTACTGCAGCGAAATGGATCCCAGGCGTTATTATCTATTGAAAATAAGAACAGACAGACAGAAATGACGATAAGTATGAACACAAAAAAAATTACTCGGCGCATATATTTTAATCAATCCGTTTATAATTTTGACAGGCTTTATAGTTCATCTCGGAATTTTTTGTACAAACTACCATAAAAGAAGTCTTTCGTAATCCATTGGCAGAAAGTGACTCCATAAAGAAGATGTCACGATTTTCCTGAGTACAATCTATCTCTATATCAGAGAGCATTATTCGCGCATGAGAAAACAATTCAGGGTCCGGAAAGTCATCTCCCAACGCATAAATCTTGCATTTATTCATTGTGCCTAATGGTTTTGGTTCTTCATTTCTCTCGCGGGTTAATATAGTTATTATAGTAATTATTGAAAGCAAGATAAAAATGAGCGTCAGAATTGGTTTCAACACACGATGCAGTTCCTTTTTGCCGTATGCTCCCACAGTCTTTTTTATCATTTTTTTCTGGACTGCTGAGTCTTCCGTAATATCATTTTTTCCAAAGCCGTCAGTTGATGTATCTAGCTCTTTGTTTTTAGTTTCAGGATGAATTTCAGCCTCCATTTTAAAACCAACCCTCGGCACCGTGATCAAAATATCTTTATTTATCCCAAGTGCTTCGAAAGCTTTTCTCAACTCACTAATATGGTTGCTTAAGGTTGCACTAGAGGGAGAGAATCCGTAATCCTCCCAGACGTGCTTGATGAGCGTCTCTCGTGTCATCTCATTTTTATTGTTTTTTATGAGTTCGATTAACAAACGAGTGGCTGGCTTGGATAACTCAATCGTAAGTTGGTCCTTATTTCTAAGTTTTAATAATCTACTGTCCGGATCGAAAGTGATAGTAAAATTTATTATATATTTCATAAGGATACTCTCTCTTTTTTGGAGCAGGAGCTGAATCCAAACCAAAAAAATAAGGTTCATCTTAGGTTAAGGGTTGTAAAATTTATTGGATAAGAAACTACCCGTCAACTGGTTTTTAGCAGTTTTTTTTCTGACGTGAATTTAGTCGAAAATTAGTGAGAGTATTTATTTAATCATTTACGAACATTAAGTTTTTTAATCTAATAAAATGTTTTTTATTGTGTTTTTTTGGTGATTTTATCTAATTTTGGCCAATTAAATAGATTATTAAGCTATTTTGTTTTTTTTTGGTTACCATGTTGTGCAGTTGCCGGAAGTCATAACATTGCAAGCAGGAAGATGCATTTTCACCATCCTCTCGCTGTATGTTTGGCATCGAAATAATGGCAGCTTCACCAATATGTGGGACAGACCTTTATTAAGGAAAAAGTGAAAATGAAACTGAATAAAATTGTGATGGCATTAGTTTTGGCATTTAGTACTGTCTCTGGCGCACAGGCAGCAGACCAGGGTCATGGTAAAGTTACCTTTACAGGCTCTATTATTGATGCTCCTTGTTCTATTACTCCACAATCTATTGATCAAACTGTGGATTTAGGGCAGATCTCAAAGGAAGCTTTACTCAGTGGAGGGAAATCTACTCCTCGTAATTTCTCCATTGGCCTGGAAAACTGTTCTTTCGGCTCACCTGCAACTAAAAATAAGGTTCAGGTTACCTTTACGGGTATGGAGTCTGCAGCTAAGAATGGTCTTCTGGGGATTACCGGAACTGCTAAAGGTGCCAGTGTTGCCATTACTCAGGCAGATGGTCAAATCATCAAGCTGGGGGTACCAACTAAAGAGCAGGTATTACAGGACGGTAATAACACGTTAAGTTTTGCTGCTTACTTACAAGGCGATGGTGACTCAACTAACGTTGTTACTGAGGGAGAATTTCAGGCAGTAACTGATTTCACACTGGCCTATAACTAAAATATATTTTGTGTAAATATTAATCTTCTATGTGCATGTAAATGCATGCGATAAATCGCATGCATTTTTAGAAGGATATACAAAATATGGAGTGTATTTATGGGGCTGTTCAACGCTACTTTAGTAATGGTTTCTTACCTGTTTATCTCCCTTTTTGGGGTTGTCCTGGCAAAAGAAAACTCTTTCATATTGGGACGGGTAAACATGCAAGGAGCCATTATTGACACTGCATGCACTATTAGTTTTGGAAATCAAAAGCAAACCATTGACATGGGTATGTTATCCTTGTCTGAACTTGTTCGTCATGGAACAAGCCGCAGCTGGTTTTTCTCAATTAAATTAACTAACTGCATGTCTGGATATAATAAATCTGATAGCTTAAAAAAATTCAATGTTACTTTTGATGGTGAGCGTGATGGAAAATCATTTGGTATTAAAGGTGATGCCACTGGCGTGGCACTCCAAATTATCGATACTCATGGGAATGTAATAGAACCAGGGAAGTCTATGCCATTAATAGATTCCAGTTCAGAATATAATCAATTGGATTATGCCATCAGATTGATTACTGATAGGCAGACATTAAAATCTGGAGTTTTCTGGTCTCACATTAAATTTAGACTTGATTATTTTTAGTTAATTTCCTGACAGGCTTATTTTGCCTCGTGCTATAGTTCTATTTATACTGGGAAGGTAATGGCATGGTGTTTTGTTCTCTTGGAAAAATTGCGAATGTACATTCGTTAGGATTATTTATTTTTGTTTCATTAAGTCCTTTAGTTATGAAGGCTTATGCAACAGATAATATTCAATTTAACACAGATGTATTGGATGTTCGCGACCGAAAGAACATTGATTTGAGCCAATTTTCGCGAAGTGGTTACATCATGCCTGGAACCTACGACATGGTTGTTCATATCAATAAGAATACTCTACCGGAGCAAGAAATTCCCTTTTATGAGCCGGATGATGACCCAAATGGCAGTCGCGCCTGCATAAATCCCAAACTGGTTGAACAACTTGGACTGAAACCCGGGGTACTGAAAGACCTTGCTTGGTGGCATAAGGGGGGATGCCTGGACAAGAGAAGTGTGAAGGGAATGGAAATACGAGGCGATCTTCCAACGACCTCTCTTTACCTGAGTATACCGCAGGCATATTTGGAATACACCGACGAGAACTGGGACCCTCCGTCACGGTGGGATGAAGGCGTTGCGGGCTTGTTGCTGGATTACAATCTCAACGCCAGCAGTCAACACCAGCAGAGTGAGGGCAGCAATACCCAAGCTCTCAGTGGTAATGGAACAGCGGGAGGAAATCTAGGCAGTTGGCGTTTTCGAGCCGACTGGCAGGCCAATTTAGATCATAGCAACGGTTCGGAACAGTCGACACAAAAACAGTTCGACTTGAGTCGTTACTACGCTTACCGGGCAATACCGGGTTTGCACTCAAAGTTGACACTGGGAGAAAACTACCTTGACTCGGGAATGTTTGACAGTTTTCGCTTTACCGGTGTGAGTTTGATTTCAGATGACAATATGCTGCCACCTAACTTGCGTGGTTATGCTCCGGAAGTTACGGGAATAGCGAAGACTAATGCAAAGGTTATTATCAGTCAGCAGGGGAGAGTGCTTTACGAGACCTCAGTGGCCTCGGGGCCGTTCCGCATTCAGGATATTAACGAAGCTGTGAGCGGTGAACTGAACGTCCGGGTGGAAGAGCAGGACGGTGGTGTGCAGGAGTTTGTAGTCAATACTGCGAATATCCCATACCTGACGCGGCCAGGCTCGGTGCGATTCAAATTAACTATGGGAAAACCATCAGATTGGCAACATCATTTACGCGATCCGATGTTCGGTACCGGCGAATTATCCTGGGGGATCAGTAACGGTTGGTCTTTGTATGGTGGAATTCTGAGGGGCGGGGATTATAACGCTCTATCACTGGGCATCGGACGTGATCTTATGTTCCTGGGAGCGCTGTCATTTGACGCAACACATTCGCGTGTTCGTCTGCCCAGGGAAGATCTTACGCTCAATGGGGATTCTTATCGACTGAGTTATTCGAAAAACTTCGACGAGTACGATAGCCAGGTAACTTTTGCAGGTTACCGCTTTTCAGAACAAGACTTCATGACCATGAGTGAGTATCTGGACGCACGATCTTATGGTACACGCAGCAATGGCAATGGCAAAGAGATGTACACCGTCAACTTAAACAAACATTTTCGCAAATTGGAACTCAGTAGCTATATCAACTTTAGCCGAGAAACCTATTGGGACCGGCCAACTACAGACCGCTATAACATTACCTTATCACATTATTTTGATTTAGGACGGTTCCGTGGTGTGAGTATATCGTTATCGGCTTATCGCAACCAGTACAATGGAACCGAAGATAATGGGGCTTACGTATCCATGTCAATTCCGTGGAGTGATAGTTCGACGGTTAGCTACAACGCGATGGTCAGCCATAACGACAATACCCATCGGGTTGGATATTACGACCGTGTTGACGAACACAACAACTATCAATTGAGTGCAGGGAACTCCAGCAGAGGAGTGAGCGTGAGCGGTTATTACAGCCATGAAGGTGACATGGCACGCATGAGTGCCAATGCCAGCTACCAGGATGGTCGTTACAGTGCCATCGGTTTAACAATGCAGGGCGGACTCACTCTCACTTCCGAAGGCGGTGCAATGCACCGCTCTGGAATGATGGGGGGGACGAGGATGCTAATTGATACTGAAGGTGTTCCGGACGTACCGGTCCGTGGCTATGGCAGTACCAGCCGTACCAATGCCTGGGGCAAGGCGGTAATTACTGACGTTAACAGCTATTACCGAAACAAGGCAAGCATTGATTTGAACCAGTTGGGTGACAACATTGAAGCCACTGTGTCGGTGGTACAGGCTACGCTGACTGAAGGGGCGATTGGTTACAGAAAATTTGATGTAATTTCTGGCCCTAAAGCGATGGCAGCTATAAAGCTGGCTGATGGCAGTGAACCACCGTTCGGTGCGACTGTTATAAATAAGCGAAAGCAGGAGACGGGTATCGTCAATGATAGTGGAAACGTTTATTTAAGCGGTATTAATGCCGGAGAAACCATGGTGGTGCATTGGGGAGGCTCAGCACAGTGTGAAGTGAGGATGCCTGCACTTCTGCAACCAGATATGTTGATGAATACATTGCGACTACTGTGTAAGCCGCTTGATGGGGGCATACCTGGCGCCGACGATATTAAGCCGGCTGCGTGATAACAACCATGCGTCGCGAAGTGGCGAGAGCTGCTTAAGATCTTAACTAACAATATTCACAGGCCTCCGTTATGGGGAAGAAATAATGCAGAACAATTTACGGAACACGATAATTACTTCTCACAGCAGCACCTTCTCGAGGGCATTGTTTACCATCGCCCTTTTCGGAGGGATGATAGTCCAGAATACGCAAGCGGCCATTGCGCTGGACCGCACTCGAGTGATTTTTGACGGCAGCCAGAAGTCGGTGAGCTTGAACATCAGCAACCAGAACAAACAGTTACCGTATTTAGCACAGGGCTGGATTGAAGATGAGCAGGGCAATAAAATCCAGAGTCCGCTAACAGTACTTCCTCCGGTGCAACGCATCGAACCGGGTAAGCCGAGCCAGGTAAAAATCCAGGGAATGCCAGCGACAAAAAACCTGCCGCAGGACCGTGAGACAGTCTATTACTTCAACCTGCGAGAAATCCCGCCAAAGAGTAACAAGCCGAATACGCTACAAATTGCGTTGCAAACGCGCATCAAGCTGTTCTACCGCCCAGCAGCTATTGCGATGGTCAAAAACGCACCGCCACCGCAGGAGCAACTGACCTTGCGTAAGGAAAACGACAAGTATGTAGTCATCAATCCGACAGCGTATTACATAACTTTGGTAGATGCTGCCACTAAAAAAGACGGGTTGGGTATCAAAAACTTCGAGCCTGTGATGGTGCCGCCAAAGAGCAGCTTACCTCTACGGGTGAGCGTGGCGGAGATGGGTAATAGTCCTGTGCTGACCTACGTTAATGATTATGGTGGTCGACCACAACTGAATTTCAGTTGTACTGGCAACTTATGTGCGGTGAAGGCAGTGACGAAAGCATGACAAAGTGAAAGTTAGCAGAACAGGTGTCATTTATGGGAAGAGGGGCAATATATGGTCATGACCTACAAGGTTGGCATAAGCCAACGGAAGATATGCGGAGGGGTTGAACTGAAGTATTACTGCATATTTGTTAGGGGAGTGCTGATGATCCCGATGATACTGGGAGCAATGGTGTTTTTACTGTCACCAGTATATGCCCTGGGACAGGGAAAAGGGGATGTTGAAGGCTCCAGCGGTACACTATTTGTACATGGGGCGTTGACAGAAAGCGCCTGTCGACTCGAGATGGCAAGCGCGCATCAGGATGTCCTGCTGGGCGAGATTGGAACAGGTCGCTTGCAGAAGATAGGCTCCCGTGGAGAACCTGTCTGGATTGAATTGCATCTGGAAGATTGTCTGCGCAGTCCGGTCATTGGTCGCGATAAACGTACAGGCGCTCTCACCTGGTCAGAAGATCAACCAGCAGTAACGGTGAGTTTCCGAGCAATGCGTGATGTCGATAACCCACAACTGGTGAAGGTGGAGGGAGTCTCTGGATTGGGTCTACGGCTTGTAGATGCGCAGGGAGAAGATGTTCGTCTGGGAAGCAAAGGGAAACCGCTTTTCCTGAGGCCAGAACAAAACACCCTGAGTTATGCCGTTATACCGGAACGGACATTAGCCAATCTTAACTCAGGCAGTTATATGGCGGTAGTGGATTTTAATCTGAGTTATGAGTGAGGTTGGGTTAATGCGAGTGATAACGATACGACGTTTGGTTGTTTTTGCGTTGTGTAACATATTGAGTGGATTGTCGACTCAGGCAACTGGAGTTCCTAACTCCGCTTTTCTGGTGAAGGTCAATATCGTGAGTCCTCCCTGCATCATCAACAACAACGAGGATATTATCGTTTCGTTTGGAGAAATGATGGCCACTCGTGTTGATGGAAATCACTACCGTGTGCCGGTGAATTATACGCTGGACTGCAAAAATACTTCTTCCCGCGCAATGAAGTTGCAGATGCAGGGTTCCAGTACGAGCTTTGACGGTACATTGCTCGGAACCGATAATCCGGCGCTGGGCATTAAAATACTCAACGACGCGACTCCATTATCTGTCAATACCTGGATGAATTTCACGTACCCCGACAAACCCGAACTTTGGGCTGTCCCAGTGAAACATAGTGGGGTAACTCTCTCGACGGGAGAATTCTTTGCGGTTGCCACATTGAAAATAGATTACCAGTAATATGAGCATAACATAAGTAGAACGATAAAGTTCCAGCTGCTGTCCTGCGGCCTGGCAGGGACTAAGAAGATGGCATAGGCCATGGATGATAATGGAGACGCGACCTTTCTCTGCATTCATATAGTATCGCAGCCGTATACCATCAGTGATATCGATAGAATAGACATTAACTTTGATGAACGAGTAAATGTTAACAAGGTGGAAAGAACAAACTATCGAAAATATCAGGAAGTGGTTCTCGAGCATTATTGATGCATAAGAAAACATTGGCTGTCCTTGCAGGTATTTTGGCCAAGATATGGCATGGATGAGTAAAATCAGATTTTTACGAAGAAGGGGCACAGAAATGAAGTGGATGACTAAGTATATATTCAGAGGCTGGGGAGCAGTTCTAACGTGGGGAATAGCTTGTGGTGCGAGTGCTGAACTTCCGGCATGGTTGACTACAAGTGATATACCAACATTGGCTGAACCGATGAATGTGTCACCACCAAACGATATTGGACTAACGCGTACGACTCTTGATGTCTTTACCTGCAGTGCCGGGAATATGAGTGCAAATATATTAAGAACCCTATGGCGAGGTACAGTAAAGTATTTGTACCCGAAAAATGGCCCTGCTGCTATCTTAAGCTCGTTGCATATATTAACGAGTCCCATGTCGCCGATGCAGAGACCGTATTCCGAAAATTACTGCAACGGAAGAAGAGACGGGGTTTATGTCGGCATCTGGATAAGCATCGGAGATACTAATCCTACTAAGGTCGGGACCACCTACTGGGCTGAGCAAGTGCAAGCAGAACCTGTTCAGTGCTGGATTACGGCATCAAATGTTGATTTAGGGGACTTTCAACCGGGGACACAGTCACCTGCTATTGCTATCCCAACTACCCTGGTATGCGATGGAGATGCAGATTTATCTGTCACAATACAGTCACTAGAAGGTAAAGAAATACTAACCTTCAGCCCAGGGGTTACCGGACTGATGACTGTGGGACGTTCTTCTGTTTCGAATACCACTAAATTATCTGTCAAGCGGTATGTACCAGTAGATCCCTTGGCATCGGTGCGGTTGACCGTACTCCCTGGGGCAAAACCCGGTGCTTACGAAGCCTATGGCGTGATATATGTTACGGTGCAATAAATATGAGAACAGGAAAGGCGGATTCACCTTGAGGTTCTGGTTGTGCAGGAAATAAATATATACATCACTGTCTAGCTATGTGAAATTATGTATCCGAACAACTAAAAATATCTACCAGTGCATTTTAAAGGTTAATTACCATCGAAACTACAAATATTTTAGATGGTTATTAAAACGCTCTGCATAAATTTAAATACACAAAAGTTAGTCAACTATTGCTTAAACGAGAAAAACCTAAAATGACACTGTATTTATTAATTAACTCGCTGAGTTGGCATTGATTTTGATAAATCGCACAACCCTCCAAAGATTGAGTTGCCAGATAGAAAATCAGTAGTTAGCCTAAAAAAAGAATAAACTGAATGGATAAAATGGATATCATACCTAACCGACCTATATGGAAAAAAATCATTCACTCCATACATGATGGTTTTTGGGACTCCCTTGGCTATCCGGCTACATTAAGTCGGCGAGTCCATTATGGCGTTTTGAAAGCTAAAAGGCCACATATACAGAATACAATATGGCTACGTTCGGTCATTAAATGGCAAACATGGCTCAATTACGAAGAAAATCATATATGCTATCTGCATCCTGGTCATAATGGTGATTACGATTTGCTCCATCGCCATATACCTCAGCTGGATGGTCTGGTCAGTAATACCGTAATAAAAAATTATCGGTGCGACATTTCCAGTGTCGGGGGGCTAAGTTCGTCTAATAACTCTGATATAAATATTGCCACACTAGATGATTTCGCGTTGGAATTTAGCCGGGAATTAGCTACACCGATTAGTGTCGACCAACTCAGGAAAAACCTTGACCATCATAGATTACGACTATATAAAATGTTTTTTAGCCAATATTCCTGGATGCCAGGTCGCCTGTACTGGAACAATATTGATGGCATTCAACACTTTACTGCCGTCAGGTATTTGTCGATTCAGTTAGGGGTTCCTGTTCAACTGAAAGGTGAACTGAATTCTTTTAATTTAAATTTAAAGAAAGTACAGCAACTGACAGATGTGTGGGATTTATATTTGTTGCCCGATAAAGAGGTGTACGGAATATTACTAGACTGTTTGTTGAGAGTGAAAATTCCCCTCGGTATATCAAATGCTCCAGATTGGGAAAACGGGGAAAACACAAAATATCGGATTATCTGGCTAGAACGGGATAAAATCATTCCAGCGCGTGTATCACGTTTTTTGACACAGGCTGGATTTGCTTCTGTTAACCAGTATTTATTACAGCAAAAATAAAATGAATTGTACAAAGTAACTGGCCTCAAAGGCGTACGTATCTCTTTATCACACTAACTTCGGGTTCAGACGGAAATTAAAAAGCAACCTTTAGACATATATGCAAATGATTGATGATTTTCAGAGTAATTACGCATAGAGAAAACCCAGTCGTGAATCTTTCTTCCCTTAAAAAGATTCCTTACAAAATAATTTACAAACTAATCATTTTAATAAACACGTAACAGGATAGCCTGAAAAATGTTTTACATAGCCACTAATAATCATTATCTTTTTGTTGGTTTGGATTCTTTACTGAAGCCCTATAAAAGCAAAAAAATTCGCACAATTAAACGCAATAATCCAAAACATCTAAATTTTAGTGCAGGTGATACTATTTTTTTCGATGATAGTATTGATGTTGTTTGTTTATTGGAAGGTATGGTAGTGAATAACTTATCATTAAATATAATTTGCATGCATTCTTGTGAGTCGCCTGCTAATTTTATTATAAACCCTATAGAAATTTTAAGTAAAGATTTCACATCAATGAATATTAAAAAATTTACATTTTTAATAAATGAAAAAAATTGCGGGTATTTTAAAAAGGTGGTCCTTTCCCCTCGGGAGGTATGTGTTTTAAATTTATCAATAAACGGAACCAGCGTGAAAAACATTGCCAAAAGATTAGGCTTGCAAATAAAAACCGTATATGCTCACAGGAGTAATGCTTGTAATAAACTTGGGGTGGATAAGGCTTGTAATTTATTTCATTGCAGGCTTTTAATTAAGATGATTTATTTGGAATAAATAGTTGAGCCAAATGAATAGAAACATAACAGGAAACGTCTTACACAATAAAGCCGGATAAAGATAGATGTGGCGCTCATAGATAAAAAGCAGAGGGCATCAAGTGTAAGCATCTCGATAAAGCGGACCATTCACCTTTAGTGATTTTCTAACATACTGATTATGTCCCTTGAGGAATTCATCATACGTAAAGATCTATTCACCTAGTACCAGAGACAGTCCAATAATTTATTTGATAAGGAGCTCGATGTGATGCCTGACGAGAAAAAAACCGGTTAAACCAGAAAATCCTGGTCCCGTCCCGACGCATCAATATGACCAATCAGAATGTCCGAAGCACGCCGGTAACCTTCGGTTTAAGCTGTACCGTGATCAGGCATGTAATTCAAACATGCGTTATTCTGTCAGTCGCTGTCGCTTGCTAATATCTCCGGTTCTGACGTTTTTTTTTAAATAGCTTTTTCTGTACCGATGATCTGTTAATAAATCCCGTCCTGCCATTTATTTCCCGGCCGGTTCAGATTCTGTTCTTCATTCGCCGCTGCACCGAGAGCCAAGTGAGTTCTTCCAGATCGCCTGGAACAATCCCTTCAGGATTGGTGTAGATGACGCTGGCATTCGCGGTCAGCCACCAGGAGCCTGAGACCAGAATACGTTCAGCCACCGTCAGACCGTCCCAGGTGACAATCAGCCAAGTATTTACACCATAATCTTCAGGAGGGCGGAGCCAGAGCTGTTGATGGCCGAGAGCGATCAGTGCCCATTAATACGGATCAGTTTGGATATGGGGAATTTTAAGCTTGTTTTGAACGTAGCGTCCTTACAGGGTGAGCGTCACCGCTTTGCGGCTCCGATGGTTCCATTTGGGGAAAATTTGTGCCTCTTGTTCACGATCGTCCGCTTTGTGCTAAGCAGACAATTCATTAAATTGCGCATTGACAATTTTCAGGCCTTGTTATGCCTAAACATGATCAAAAATCCTGCGTTACGTGAAAAAACGCTGCAACATATAGCTACAGCATTTCTTTTAGTCTTTTTTGGGGCGGTATTTATACGCTAACTTAATTGTTACTCTCGCAACTATCCACGTAATCCCCATACCACTGCATCATCTCTTTCCTCCCTTCCAGATACAACGCATGGTTATACGTCCCACGAATCGCGTTCTTGTCCACGTGCGCAAGTTGGGTCTCAATCCACGCAGTATTAAATCCTTCCTCATGTAAGATTGTGCTCATGGTGTGACGGAAACCATGCCCCGTTACCTTCCCCGTATACCCAATCCGCTTAAACACCTGATTAATACTCGCTTCGCTCATCGTTTTGCGGGGATCATTCCTCCCTGGAAACACAAGAGGATATTGCCCAGACATCACTTTGAGCTGCTGTACGATCTCCAGCGCTTGGGTAGAGAGGGGGACAAGGTGAGGGCGTTTCATCTTCATACGCTCCGCGGGAATTTCCCACACCGCTTTTTCAAGATCAAACTCACTCCAGAAAGCACCTCGAAGCTCGCCGGTACGAACTCCCGTAAGGATCAGCAAACGTGCGGCAAGAACAATTAACGGGCTGCCTGTATAGCCAGAGAGAGCTTTAAAGAAGTCTGGTAACTCCTCAACGGTAAGGAAGGGATAATGCTTCGATTCATGCCCTGACATCGCACTGGTTAGATCTGCAGCAGGATTGTATTCCGCGCGTCCAGTAACGATGGCATAACGAAAGACTTCACTGCAGCGCTGGCGAACCTTCTTAGCCTTTTCTGTCGCGCCACGGCTTTCCATTCTACGCAGCACATTCAGCAGAACCAGCGGCTTGATTTCATTCACCGGCTGCTGGCCGATATAGGGGAAAATATCTTTATTGAAAGCTTCGATAATGTCGGAGGCATAACCCTCTGACCATCGGCTCACCTTCGTTCCGTGCCATTCAAGCGCCACAGCCTGAAATGTATTATGGAGCCGCACATCCCGAACCAGCTTTTCTTCTTTCTTGGCAAACGATGGATCGATACCCTCGGCCAGTTTTTTCTTGGCTTCATCACGTAGCGCCCTCGCTTGTGCGAGAGACACTGCTGGATAAACACCAAAAGCCAGACGTTTCTCTTTTCCATTGAAGCGATATTTCATTCGCCAGTATCGAGAACCAGAGGGCACAACCTCAGGATACAAACCAGCACCATCTGCCAGCTGATAGGCTTTCTCTCTGGGTTTAGCAGCATCTACCTGCCGCGCATTTAACTTCATTGGGGGCATCTCCCTGGACCGAACACAGAATGCCCCCACTTATGCCCCCAACTGTAACTTGATTCCGGTTGAGTCCCGTTGATAACAGGAGATAAAATACGGGCCAGAAACCGCAGTATACGGGCTTTAAGTTGATTTCGGTAGACTTGGGAAGAGTTTGAAATGGTGCCGATAATAGGAGTCGAACCTACGACCTTCGATTCCAATAACTTACTTCATAAGTTATTGATTCTTCGAACCGAATGCGCTGCTCATTAAAGGCAAAACTGACACAACTGATCACAGTTGCCCCTGAATAATAGATCGGGGGAAAGATGAAATACAAGCCTAATGCGTATCTTGTTAAAGAAAACTCTTCGGTGTACTCCGTCAAGGTCACCATACCGCATTATATGCGTTCCCTTTTTGGGAATCGAACAGCCTTCATGCGTACAACTGGCACGACAGATATTAGGGAAGCCCGAATCATTCGGGACAGAATCATGCACGAATTTTTCACTCTGCGTGAGCAACTCAAGCCTAAGCCGCAAGGAAATTGCGTTGAGCGCGTCCTGAAGGAACTACGCTCAATCCACCAGTATGTAAACCAGAATGCGGGAATAGACTTCGCAACGGCTCGTGTTTGTCCTTCACTTGTCCAGTTACGTGATGAATTTATTGTTCAGCACAACGACAGGCGTAAGCTGTCTACGCTCAGCAAGTACATTAAAGCGGTTGAAGTCTTTACGGCTCATTTCCGATGCAAGGATTTTCGCTTGCACGACATCAACAGAACAATGGTGACTGATTGGCTCGACATGGCAAAACAAGAGAAAGCTAGTCAAACGCTGGCTAATTACCTTGGTTGTCTGTCCCAGCTTGTGACACTGGCTCAAAACCGTTATCACGACGCGCCAAAAGAGAATGTTTTTACAGGCCATAAACTGGACGTGCGCCATGATCGGGAAAGCTACGAACCCTTTAGCGGTGACGAACTGGCTAAAGTGTATGCGATGCTTGATGAAGAGATGAAAGCCGTTGCGATAGTGGGAATGTATAGCGGTATGCGTCTTAACGAAATCTGCTCTCTGCAAATCAGCAATATCAAAACCGTTGAGGGGGTATGGTGTTTCGAGGTGACGGAAGGTAAGACACGCAATGCGGCTCGCTTGGTTCCAATTCATAGCCGATTGACGACACTCGTTAAAGACCTCGTACAGAACAACCACAATGGCTTCTTATTCTACCATGCCAGCATCACAGAACGTGCAGATGGCAAGCGCTCAACGTGGCATACGCAGCGATTTACACGGGCTAAGCGTATAGCTTTAGGAGAGCAGGGGACAGAGCGTAAGGTGTTTCATAGTCTCCGGGGAATGTTCGTCAGCCAACTTGATCGGCATGGTGTACCAGAAGACAGGATCGCCCTAATCGTGGGCCATGAGCGAGGCAAAACGGAGAGTTTCAGAACGTACAGCAAGGGCGCGGGGATGATGGAGCTATCAAAATACGTTGAGTTGGTGAGTTATAAATCGTTAGATATCAATTAAGTAAAAACGAAGAGGCCTTACAATCACGTAAGGCCTCTTCGTTTGAAAATGTATAGCCACGCAATCAGCGATTAGTTTTTATCTTCGAGTTTTGAACGCACCCAACTACCTTGATTTTTCATCTTTTCTGGGGTTTTTTTACCCTTAGGCAAAAACATAAGGTCATGATAAATCATAGCCTCAATAACCGCTTTCTCATACCGATCTGGGTCTACCGTTGCCCCTTGAAAGGTCACAATAACTAAAGGGTCTGGGCTACTATCGCTTAATAAACGAGCATGGTATAGCCCAGTGTAGTGCGGAGAGGATCCCGGGGTTTTGTTTGAATCTTTAGCCAAAGGATATACAGCGCGGTCACCATGAACTGCGCTATCATAAATCTCAATGTACCCGTTTTTCTCCCATTCCGTTTGGAGATCTAACAAGTCGTCATCGTAGGATTCTTGCGTTTCCTCATCATAACCAAACTTTATGCTTGTTGAAGCAAATTTCTCAGCCACCTCAACTTTGGAGATGTAAATGCATTTCCCTTTATCCGATGTACTGTTGGACAACTTGATAACCTTCCTCGGTTAAATCTTTACGGCGGAGAGCCTGCAACTGCGCTTTGCGGGCTTCTCTCGAGCCAGTCAAATGAACACTACCACTTGTACGGGCGGCATTCAAAATCTCAACAATCTCTTTTTGTGTTGGAGAGTATTTCATAGGGAACCTCCAGTTAATCTACGCCAATAGTATAAAGCATAACCACTACAAAGAAAAATCTTTAAAAAAACCGGACGGCTTCCCGTCCGGTTAGTTAATCATTCTTTTTCTTTTCTCGCTCAGGTAGTACCTGATAGCGCTGTCGAATCCATGCGTATGGATGCGGTCAAGTAGGCTGGAACGACTACACTCAAGCCGACGCGCCAGCGCTGACATGTTGATAATCGCATCATCGCCCTTGCCATCTAGAATCCACTGCATAAGCGGCATGTTGCCAGTACCGATCAAAGCTAATTTCATGTTGTGTATCTCCTCTTCTTTGCCTCCAGCACCGAAGGTGTCTCGCAATAGCGAGAGTGCTTCGCACCATTAGCCTCGCCAGCAGCGGGGGCAATGCGCCCCCAAAATCGGCTGTCTTACGCTGCGTCGTCCATAGTGACCTTCAGAACGAAGTCTGGACGCATTGGGATCTGAATCTGTGATAACTCACTGACCACCTCATAGTTCATGAACTTATCACGCAGAACGTAATGGTAAGACGGATAAACCGGACCATTAGCAACTTCTGCGTGGCGTGAGGCTGGCGTGCAGTAGGTCATATAAGGTGAAAGGTCGCCTTCAACAACATTGGAGAACGTCGCCAGCATGTAGCCTTCACCATCTGCAATGCCGTATAACGGATCGTCAACTTGAACTACAGTTACGCGCCCAATGTTGTATCGATCATATGCACCCAAAGTGTCAGGGAAAATGATGGCGCGGGAAGTTGCTCCAAATAATGCAGCCTGATATGCGGTTGGGTTACCTTGAATGGCGGTGAAAAGACTCGGACTCGCTAGCAGATAAACCTGCTTGATGCTGGAAGACCAGCCACCCAGATTTTTCTTCAGCAACGTGACAGCGTTCTGCATCTCAGTAATGACGTTGGCACTGGTGCCAGTTTTCACCACAGCAGACGGCTGGTTAATACCCCAGAACTGGTCCCAGTGAATGGTTGGGCCTTCGCGTAAATGCGTGGCTTCAGTCACGTTATGCAGAAGACTCTGCGCCATTGCATATTCAACGTCACGGCGGGTTTGCAGGTAGTGCTTCAGGGTATGATTAGCAACTACATCTTCAGCGGTCATCTGGCGATTTGTCCCTGGTGCCCTTTTGCCCTGCCAATCCTGGCTGGTGATGGTTGAGCTGTAGACATGTAACGGCGCGGTGATAGTCACGTTAGCCGCTTTAGGGAAGTTGATAGCGCTCATTTCAGAACCATAACGGGCAACTGATTTAGTCACTTCACGCTGCACATCTTCCAAAGTGTCGAGTGCGATGATTTGTGTATCACTCGGACGGCTGGTAAAGATCCCCAGACTGGACAGAAGGAACCCCTCACCACTCGGCTTGACGAATTGCCCAGAAAGGTTTGTAAAATCACTTAATTTCATATTGTTATCTCTCCTTGATTAGATAGCGGTGTTTGCGTCAGCAATGCGGTTGCCTTGCTTAACAAGGGCGGCGTAAGCAGCATCTTTTGCAGCAGCCGCTACAACCAGACCCGCCGGGTTGAAAACACATTGGGTATCACTGATAACGAGGCTACGTGCCTCACCTGCGATTTGGTTTTGCAGTGCAACAGCACAGTTATCAGCATCGGCTGCAACATATGCCGCGCCAGTGGTCGGGTTAATCACATCACCACAAGTCACGTCAGCAGCCAGATCGAGGATAACTTCTCGTTTGTGGAAAATCGGACTATCGGTATAAACCAATACATCCTGTGGGGTTTTGCTTTCATATTCGAATGCCATTTTGTATCTCCATACAGTTAAATAGCCTGATATACAGGTAGTTATCGTTATTCGGCAGATTTGCCGGGATTTGGTACAGGTGTAAAAGAGGCCGCCCAGGGGCGACCTTTTTCGCTTCGTGTTCCACGCAGAAAAAACACCCGGAAGCAGGAGCGCCTGCCCCGGTGGTAGAGAAATAAACAGCGTTTATTATTTTTCTGATGGAGAGATTAAGAAGAAGGGAGCACGGCTAACGCCAATTGATGGGCAAGGAGTCTCAAACGCACCGCGCTCGTGCCAGTTTTCGTCTGGCGATGACGGCCTGCGAGGAGGCAGGGCTTTGGCTAATCCCGTCGAGGTGATACCACGGCAGTATTATTTTGTTTCAGTCGGGGTTTGTTGTCCGGCTGAACGAATAAGCGGCTGGCTGGTGCAAAGAGGCTCGTGCAAAGCGTTTCGGAGACCAGCTGCCTGAGAGGTGACACGTAACAATTGGCAGTAGTACGCAGACTCTTTCGAATCTATTAATCACATCTTTTTATTATTTTATCATTAAACCGTTAAATTCGCCATCAATTTAATTGACATCTTGGTTTATTTGTGATTCAAAATAAAAGATTATATCTAACCAGCACCGCTACGTGCTGGTTAGATAATATGTGAATAGCGGTCTGGGTCTGAGGCTACAACCTCGCGGCATTTAACGCGAGCACGTTCGAGAGCGCCCTCATCTATAATGTGAGGTGTAAACGTTCCGGCATTAACCGGGACGGATTTGAGCACTTCTAACTCGGTAGGGGGGTTGCCTTCGGCAAATCTCCCTCGGAGATATTCAGGATGTTGATCCAGAAAGTTATCGGTGACGCCCTTCAGATTATCCCGTGCCTTTTGAAGTTCGTATTCCTCCGGTGTCATGCCATGCATCGCGGCGCACAGAGCATTTCGAATGCTGTTCAGTGTCATTTTTATATTTCCTGTAGAGGTTCAGGCCGTCACGGAGGCATAGGAAAACAGCCATCGACAACGGTAGGCTTGGTAAAATTTCAAATAGGTTCAAAACTGTGCTATCAGGCCGTGCTTTCAGGCAGTAGTTGCCAACCCAGTGTTGACTCGTTGGACCGGATTGATCTGGATAGCCTTATATCTGCTGGTAGACTTTCTTTTGCAGACGCGTTGGTATTCGATTAGTAAGGGGTCGCCTTCATGAGGTAAACGCTGCTCAATAGCGGATTCAGCAACGCCATTCTGCCGGAGGGACATCACCACAGTATATAGATGTAGTCCTCCTAGCACATCACAGATATCAGCGAGTGATTCACCTTGATGAAACATCGTTAGGGCTAGTTTTGCATCTTGAAAGGAATTGCGGTTGGCAAATCGCCTGCATTTCGGATTGTAGGAATTATTATATAAATCAATAACTTTTTCTATCGGCAGGCGCAGCAAAAGTGCTGTTTTCTGGGGGCTATACCCGGCGATGAGCATGGTTTTGCATTTTTTTATTACGTCGCTATCTCGTGCACGATTTTTGAACAGTCTGGTTAAGTCGGGGAGTTGTTCTTCCTGGTCAGCCTGGCGGTTGTTGGTAGTCTGGCAATCGCCAGTTGCTTGCGTACACAATTGTCCTCCGTATTATTAGTATGGGATCTCATTAAACATTTCATCCAGGTTCATCGCATCATCATTGGCAGGTACATCAGCATCGACAGGAATATCCACAACAGGTACGCCGTCGGGTTTTCCAACAGCAGGCGCGGCAGATTCCACAACAGGTTTTTGCTCATTCTTACCGCTCTCTTCGGTTTTTGGCTGATGATTTTTTACGTTCCTACGTCCCTGAGATGCATAAAGGCGTTTAAGCGCCTCTTCATGGTCGTATGACGGCTTGCCGTTCAACAATTTCGGATAGCTGAAAATCAAGTTGTGTTGCTGGCTGACTACTGACCGCACCGTGTAAGAGTGGCTCTTCTGGCTCTCATCAATGATAAGTAGACCAAGTGCTTGAAGAACTTTCAGCCACTTGCCAAGAGTTTTTGGCGTGCATTTACATTTAGTCGCAATATCCCGCTGATCTTCATAGAAATTCTTACCATCAGCACGGTAACTGTTATATTGGTCAAGCATGTAGGTATGAATCTTTTCAAGTTTGTCCTCAATGTTGAAACATTCACCAGTTGCTTTAATTGTGATGGTTTCTGCAAAGAAAAGGAGGCGATCTTCTTCAATCCATAGCTCTGGCTTATTTTGCGATGCTCTGCTGTTCATTATGTTCTCCATTAATATTCCCCAAGGCGGGTAAAGGTTCACCGTTATCAAAAAGATGGGCGGCGATTTCTAGCACTTCGCGTGCAAGGTTTGGAACAGTTGTTCCCCGGCGCTTCGCTTCTTCTAAAAGTCCGGCGTATACGTGCTGTTGAATCTTCAAATTCATATCAAGTTTCCTCCGAATGCATAAAAGTTATCGATCCTGCTTTCGCGGGGAGCGATCAGGATTAGGCGGCCCTATGGCCTGCTTTAATCATATGGTCTGCCGTATTTGCGGCGATTTGTTAGCTCGGCATTGCTGCCAGCGGGTAGAGCTAAGGCGGGTTAAGCTGGGGTTGTCATATCCGGGGTAGTTCGTCCGGTCAAGCTCTCAAGTTCACTACCACATTCAATCATCCTGAGAATCAAAACTTGCTCATCAGCCAGACCGAAGCCTTTGGAGAAGTAGAACTCTTTCCAGGCACTAATAACAGGCTTGATGATTTCCATAACATCACGACCTTTTGCCAACTCTGCTGAGTATGGTTGCAAAATATCACGGATGATTTTTGCATCTTTCGCTTGCTGACGCAGGCGTTTGATGATGTTCATTGCTTCGCGAGTAGCTGGATAGCGCCGATCGGCAACTCTGGAGCCGCCAACGCGAGTTCTGAAACTTCTCAGATTTACTAAAGAGGTGATCTTGTTGTCGATTGCAGAAACAATCTCAGATGCGGTAGCGTTCGAGAAGTCGAACAGGACTGGTTTTGCCATTTAGTCTCCTAGGTCAATTAATATTAGTTTCTTACTTTATTATTATATTATGTCATAAATCACACTTTTTTCAAGTTTTTTATTGCATCATGGATAAAATTGTGCTATCCAATTTTGGGCTGGACCGCATAGTCCCATAAAGCAACATACAATGTCATTAGCAATTCGTGCTGAATTTAATTATATGTATTGCATTCTTATTTTAGATGGGAAATAATTCAGGGTTACACAAATCGCCCCTGACGCACTCTAAGCGATTCCAAGCCGTAGGCAGTACCTATGGGTTACCTCTACCGTTTAAATGCCGTGTAGCGTGTCTGATGCGCTCTGTGAACCTCCTGTGAAGTCTGAGGGGGGAGCGCCGCCCTCCAAGGGGGGAGTTACGTCGCGTTTAAAGCTCCTGGCTTCATCGAAGCCGTTCACATTGACTGACGCGCTTGCGCTTGTCTTCCACACATATCTGAAGTGGCAGAGCCATTCAGAGCGATAAGACATCACTCCTTAACACCAACTAGTGAACACCAGTTCACCCTGCCTTTGACCTTAAGGTTTTAAAGATCTTAATGGTTTTTATTTGATCTTAATGTGTTGATCTTATTGGTGTGTAACCGTTACCGATGACCCATCTGTAACCATTACCGATGAAAACTTCTTTTCATATGTATTCGTTACCGATGACTTCTGACTGGTACTTCCTGCCGTAACTGAGTAACCTCGTTCAATCAGTGAACAAAAGGAAACATTATGGAATTCATCCAAGGCAAAGACTGCTTTAACGAGATGGCAACTGGAATCTTGGTGAAACTGTTTGCGGACTATCCGGCTTACTCTTCTTTCGAATTTTCAGACTTCGGCTGGAAGCCCAGAGGAGACAGAACTCAGATTGACCTGCTTTGCAACACACTCCAGGCTCTCAGCGATATGGGTTATATCGAAATAATCTCTTCAACCGATATGGACAGCGCCGCCAAGTTAACACCTCGTGGTTTGAATTTACTTCAACAGCAGGCTCCAGGCGTAGGCGATACTGTGATCAACATTCTGAAAGGTGCAGCAGGTGAAACCCGGACAGCGCTCATCGGTGCCATCATCGGTCGGATTTTCGGCGGGAAATAATTGAGCTTAAATACCTGTTAATTGCGGTTAATTGATAGAAAATCCTGTCTGTTGTCGCTGGCTCGCCTGTGGGATTTGGTGATCGTTATATCGAGATGTGCGCAACACATCCAGCACAGACGCGGCTTCGTTAAATCTGTCACCCAGTCGGGTGTTAAACCAGTTTACCGATCCGCCCTTCAATACCGAAAAAATTAATTTTCTTCGAAAAAACAATTGAAAACCCTCCATTCCTGGGCCTGTGAGAGCCTCTCAGCGGGGCGCTGTGATATGGGTGAGGCAGTCACGATTGTGTGGAGATAACGCCGCTACGGGCTTCTGGTGAAACGTAGGAGGGATTGGTGGTGGTGCTCGCGCTGGTGTGGATTTCAGGCAATAAAAAACCCCGCTAAGTGGCGAGGTCAGAGAGACAGGGGGCGTAAAGTTAAATCATTTCAGACGATAGAAAGTAGCCTTGCTGATACCCAACTCCTTTTGAATATCCTTTGGTGGTAAACCGGAGCTAATTAGCTCCTGAACCTGTTCTGGCGTCACTTTGTTAGGTCTACCGCAGTGAACCCCCTCAGACTGAGCACGTTTAATGCCAGCGGTTCTACGCTCTGCGATCAAATCCTTTTCCAGTGAAGCCAGTCCAGCCATCATGGTTAACATCAATTTACCCACAGGTGTTGATAGGTCGAAGCCTTCACGCAAGCTGATAACCTTCACACCTTTAGCCCGTAAAGTCTCAACCGTGGATAATACGTCGATAGTGTTACGGCCTAAGCGGTCTATACCAACCACAATTAAGGTATCACCTTCACGAATGTAAGCCAGAAGGTCACCGAACCCTTTACGCTCTGCCGCCTTCACACTACCGCTTGTGGCTTCATCGCAGTACCACTTGCTAACCTGGTAACCTGCATCAGCAATCTGCTGCTTCTGGTTCTCTACTGTCTGCTCGTTGGTAGACACACGCACATATCCGATGATTGATGTCATGGTAATTTCCCTGTCTCAAAAGTAAGTCTCATTAATATAACTGTCTCAAAACCTAAAATCAAACTTTTAAGACATCATCAGGGCGCATTCTTCTGTTAAGTAAAATAGTCTCAAAAGGAAGTCCTTTTAAGACTGCATAGTAAAGGTTATGCAGCCAGCCTAATGAACCAGGATACCGGGGGCCGGGCCACTAACCCCATCGATATTTCGTAAAGATCCGTAAAGATAGTTGACGGTAGGATCTGTCCGTTAGACACCACAGATGATGTGAAACAGATATTTTTCGGCAGAACATCAGAAGAGGGGGGTGCTTGTTTACATTTTTCTCGTGGGGGGACAGGTGGGTTTCAGGATGTGGCGTGAGCCACACGCCGAAACCTACACTTCATCAAGGTTTCAGCAATCACAGGAGCGCAATTATATACGCTCCTGAAGTGAATCAAAATGATAAAAGGAACTAACGCCCCTTTTTGGTAGAAAAATGATGTTCAATATCTTCACGAAGTTCTTCAGCAGACTTGAAGTCCCGCTCCACTTCTCCATTGTGCGATTTGTATACGCCAGTTTCTTCATTAGCGTACGCTTGGTAATCATCCCCCAGTTGAACAAGGTGATCCTCAAGTAAATTTTCCGGGTTCTTAAAGAGAGGGTCATCACAAAAATCAATCGAAACTTCAATCACTTCTTGCTTGTTATTTTCAACGAGTAAATTTGTGGCATCACACAGAACCTCCAAAACTCGACTGGTACCGCCAAACGTTTCAAGCCCCGCAACTAACGTATTTGAATCAATACCGTCTAGCACTTTCTCATCTTCATTGTATGACATAGTTCTGACCTCGTGATGTGTGACGTTTTATCAAAATAAAACCCACATTACATTAGTGGTAACACTTTTGTGATGCAAGAGTCGATCTCTACCGCCATTGTGATTCGAAGAAAAACTAAGCAGACATTGCCATTTTCGCCTATTTGATTATCAAACGATTCTCGTCATCAAAAGGTGCGATATAGACTAAATTAAACATGTCCCCATTAGATGTCCTAACAGTCAGTTTTTCCCAATCAACAATCGCATGGTCTGGAAGGTTGGGAGTAATCCATGCGCTTTGATATGTTCGATTGCCTTTTAATGTAAAATTACCTTTGGCGGTTAATTCTTGAGCAGGCCCTGCAAGAGGATTCAACTCATACCACCATACCCCTCCATCATTTCTTAAATGTCCATATAGTGGGTTTCCATCAGCATCTTGAATTTGATAAAAATCCTTTAAATCACTCATGTTTCTAACCTACCCCTATTTTTTATTGTCGACGGCAGTAATACCACTGGTCCATTATGATAGATTCTTTACTTAAGCTCAGTTGAGGTGGATGTAACGAGATGTTCCCAAGGTAAATCCTCATTGGCAGGCATCCCAGACAGTGTTCTTGCGTATGACTCAGCCTCGGCATAACTCCCGAAATTTTGGCTGGCGAGACATTCTGAGGAATACGACATAACTACGCTCCACCCTGCATCTCTTTCATAAATAGAGATAATCTTTCCGTCACTTTTCTTCATCTCTTGCATTACTCGTCCCATGACTCCCCCAGTTGAAAGCTTTTTGTTTAGTATATGGAATGTACCATTCATATTATCAATCAAATTCTTTCGAAAGCCAGATTTTAGATAATAGCAGCCATTTAGCGCCGTGATGGGACACCATAAAAGCGCTGTAGGCGCATCATTGGGGGAGGCAGGAACACCAATCGAGACGATCAGTAAGATGCTGAACCACAGCAGCCCAGCAGTCACTATGACGTATCTTGATATTACCCAGGACGAAGTGAACCAGACCTATCAGATGGTGATCTAGGTTCCTCACAGATAATGCGAGACAATTGTTAACTATATGTTGCATATCTCCGCAAAACAGGACTGAGGTCAGCCCCTCCGCTTATGGTGATTGCGCGGCATGAAGCCGCTTAGTTAGTACAACCGATGAAGAAATCAGCATTCGATCAAATTTACATATTTTTTTCAATCTTGTTGAAATCTTCTCCAGGCCTTATGCGACGTGGGCTTGCGAATTATTACCCTTCCGCAACCTCAATTTAACGTCAAAATCAACCCTTGTACTCAAAAGATTCCTTAATAAAATATTGCTTATGTAGTAGGTAGTCATGAGTATTCCACTACATGTAGTACCCTTGCCTAAATTGTAGGCATAAAAAAACCGGGTCCATTTTCAAAAACCCGGTCTCTGAAGCATGACCGCCATGAGTTTGCAGACTCATAACGATTGTTAGCCTCATCATCATTTTTGACGACTTGATTGTGCCTGGCTTGGTTGGTCATGTAAACCCTGAAGTTAATGTTGATAAAGGACAAATACATGCCAATTTGCAAACAAGCACACCGTTATAACTCTATTTTCATCAGCTTACCTCATGATCAAGGTGGTGATGGTCGCCACAAATGTTGTGGTTGTGCCTATGATCAGGGGTATCGCGCTGGTCTAGCTCGTACAGGTCAACCTTGGGTTGATTTGGCGGCTCTTCCTGATAGTCAGGCAGGGACTGTGCGTCATAAAAGCCCACAGGCTGCTTTTGCTGAAGGGTATCGTAACGGTGTGAATGATTCTTATCTTCAGGTTATTTAGATTAGAGGAGGCTAAAGCCTCCTCATTTCATTAACTTTTATTTATGAAACCTTCTATATACCATCTGAGGAAATCATTATGTTTGATATTCTTATATCTCATATTGAACAATGGAGTACATTCATAAGTGCAGTCGCAGCAGTATTAACAGCCGTAGCTACATTTTTCCTTTGGCGCGTAACAAAATTACTTGCGAGAGAGACTACCCGAATGGTTGAAGCCTCATCACAGCCAAATATCGTTGTGACTCTTGAACCTAATGCTTGGTCTGTATATTATTTTGATATTAATGTAGCAAATACAGGTAATGCACCAGCTTACAACATCGAAGTTAATTTTGACCCACCTTTGACCAATGCAGAACACAGAGAAGCCAGACAGCACTCTATACCATTCAGAAAAATTAGCATATTGAAGAATGGTCAGGTTTTATCTAGTAACCTCTGTGATTACAATCAGATAAAAGGAAAGACCTATACTGTAACAATCAGTTGGTCAAAGAAAGCCAACTCGTCTGAAAGAGAGGTCAACCAATACGAATATGACATGACCTCATTTGAGGGAGTTACTTATTTAGGTGCACGAAACCCACTGACGCAAATAGCGGACCAGATTAAAAAAATTAGAGATGACTGGAGACCTATTACACAAGGGTCTAAAAAAATTAAAACAGATAACTATAGTTCAAGTGATAGAGAAAAAGAAAGAATAGCATATGACGAGTGGTGTAAAAATGCTCTAGAAGAAAGAGAGAAAAGAAAAGTGAGAAAGTTATAATTAGATAGGACTAATATGCCCTATTTACATAAAGACTAAGCTGAATTGGCTTTTGCACAGGACTCTTTAACTCAATCCAACCCGGATACTTCATGGCATGAATTATTGCATTTAAGCGGCGCTGCTTTGTTCATAGCTCAAAATCCTCCAGTATTTTGACAATAGTAGCCATTTAGCGCCGTGATGGGACACTATAGCAAGCGCCGATAGGCGCATCATCATGGTATGTCAGTTAACCGTTCTCTTATCGAGTACCGTTCGTTTATGGCACGGTGAACACCACGAGAGAGCCAGCCCCTTTCCCGGACTGGTTAGGATTCCCATCATTTGCTCGTTTATCCGTGGCGTGTCATCACGACAGGCTGTTACGGGACACCGCGCTAAGTGTGGAACGGTTAAAAGTTGCGGGATTGATTAAAGACGTTGGCAGCGTCATCAGCTTCGAGTTGATAGCGGTTCATGTGGACTGTTATCCGGTTCGATAATAAGCAGGTTACAACCCTGTGATAAAAATTATCGAATGAACCAATGGTTCACCGAGCATCGGCCCCGTTCACGCTTTATACCTGTTCGAGCTTTACAACTACAGGCCGCTACGTGCTAACATCCCTGAATAGCCACTGTTAACCATAGCGGCAACTGTTGGTCAAATAATCCCTTAAAAGAAGATCGTAACTTGAGAGAGAAATATTCTTTAAGTTATTGTTTTTAATGGATTTTGTTGTGTGAGTGCCGATAATAGGAGTCGAACCTACGACCTTCGCATTACGAATGCGCTGCTCTACCAACTGAGCTATATCGGCCCTGCAAGAGGTGTTCACGAGCGTGAATCACGAGGCAAAAGGTTAGAACTTAGCGGGCGATGCGTCAATAGCCAGTGGAATCAACTGCCTATTTTTGCATCGCCCGTTCTCATTTACGCACGAATGGTATCGTCGCCGAAACCAATCCACTTATAGGTGGTTAACGCTTCCAGCCCCATCGGGCCGCGGGCGTGCAGCTTCTGGGTGCTGACCGCCACTTCCGCGCCGAGGCCGAACTGGCCGCCGTCGGTGAAGCGCGTGGAGGCGTTCACATATACCGCGGAAGAGTCCACTTCATTGATAAAGCGGTTGGCGTTACGCAGGGTGCGGGTCAGGATGGCGTCGGAGTGCTGGGTGCCATGTTCGCGGATATGGGCGATAGCCTCGTCCATATCAGCCACCACTTTGACGTTCAGATCCAGCGACAGATACTCGTCGTCATACTGCTCCGCTTTCACCGGCTCGACCTTCGCTGGGCCGTTTTGCAGCGCGGGGAGGGCGGAAGGGGCGGCGTGCAGGGTGACGCCGCTCTCGGCCATCTGCTTGCTCAACGCCGGCAGGAAGGTATCGGCGATGTTGCGGTGCACCAGCAGCGTTTCCACGGTATTGCAGGTGCTCGGCCGCTGGGTCTTGGCGTTGACGATGATCTTCAGCGCGGGGGGGATCTCGGCGGTTTCATCCACGAAGATATGGCACACGCCAATCCCGCCGGTGATCACCGGGATCGTTGACTGCTCACGGCATAGCTTGTGCAGGCCCGCGCCGCCGCGAGGGATCAGCATATCGATGTATTTATCCATCTTCAGCATTTCGCCCACCAGCGCGCGATCCGGGCTCTCGATAGCCTGTACTGCGGCGGCCGGCAGACCGCACTCCTGCAGCGCCTGCTGGATCACCTTCACCGTGGCGGCGTTGGTGCGCCAGGTCTCTTTCCCGCCGCGCAGGATCGCCGCGTTGCCGGTTTTCAGACACAGGGAGGCGACGTCGACCGTCACGTTAGGACGCGCTTCATAAATCACGCCAATCACCCCCAGCGGGACGCGGCGACGTTCAATACGCAGACCGCTGTCCAGCAGCCCGCCGTCGATCACCTGGCCGACCGGATCGGCCAGATTGCACACCTGGCGCACATCGCTGGCGATGCCGCTCAGACGCGCCGGGGTCAGCGCGAGGCGATCGAGCATCGCTTCACTCAGGCCATTGGCGCGAGCTTCGGCTAAATCTTCCGCGTTGGCGCGCAGAATATCGTCGGTCTGCGCTTCCAGATAATCGGCGATCTTTTCCAGTACCTGATTCTTTTCCCGGCTGGAGAGTAACGCCAGCTGCCAGGAGGCCGCTTTGGCGGCAATGCCCATTTGTTCCAGCATTTTCAGCTCCTTAACGGATGATCATATCATCGCGGTGGACGGCCACCGGGCCGTATTCATAGCCCAGAATGGCATCGATTTGCTGCGAGTGCTGGCCGGCGATAAGGCGCAGCGCATCGCTGTTGTAGCGGCTGACGCCGTGAGCGATGTCGCGTCCTTCGCTATTGCGGATGCGGATCACTTCGCCGCGGGAGAAGTTGCCGCTGACGATTTTGATCCCTTTTGGCAACAGCGAGCTGCCTCTTTCGAGGATCGCCTGGGTCGCGCCCGCATCGACGGTGATTTCCCCCGCCGGCGGCGCGCCGAAGATCCAGCGCTTACGGTTCTCCAGCGGAGACTCCTGGGCGTGGAAGCAGGTACCTACCGGCAGGCCTGCCATCGCATGGCCGATGACGTCCGGACGGTTGCCTGCGGCGATGATGGTATCAATCCCCGCGCGGCAGGCGACGTCCGCGGCCTGCAGCTTGGTGCCCATGCCGCCGGTGCCGAGTCCGGAGACGCTATCGCCGGCGATGGCGCGCAGCGCGTCGTCGATGCCGTAGACGTCTTTAATCAGCTCCGCCTGCGGGTTGCTGCGCGGGTCGGCGGTGAACAGGCCTGGCTGGTCGGTTAACAGCAGCAGCTTATCCGCCCCGGCGAGGATCGCGGCCAGCGCGGAGAGATTGTCGTTATCGCCCACTTTGATTTCCGCGGTAGCGACGGCGTCGTTTTCGTTAATGACCGGGACGATGCTGTTATCCAGCAGCGCGCGCAGAGTGTCGCGGGCGTTGAGGAACCGTTCTCTGTCTTCCATGTCGGCGCGGGTCAGCAGCATCTGGCCAACGTGAATGCCATAGATAGAAAACAGCTGTTCCCACAGCTGGATCAGACGGCTTTGTCCCACCGCCGCCAGCAGCTGCTTGGAGGCGATGGTGGCGGGCAGTTCCGGGTAACCAAGGTGCTCGCGCCCGGCGGCAATGGCCCCGGAGGTCACGATGACAATACGGTGTCCCATGGCGTGCAACTGTGCGCACTGGCGCACAAGCTCGACGATATGGGCGCGGTTCAGGCGACGGGACCCGCCTGTTAAAACACTGGTGCCCAGTTTTACCACCAGCGTCTGGCTTTCACTCATGATTCTCTGCCGTTCAAAAGGAATATCGATATCGAGCTGATGTTGTAGCAGGAGTCGGCCCGCTTGCCAACACCCGGGGCGGCGGGCGCGCCATTTTATTGCGCGGGATCGGGCATTCTGGAGAGGGAATGTGACAAAAATATGTCAGATACATTTAAATACCCTTTTTTATAAAAAGTTCCATCTTGTCATAAATATTTAATATCCCGGCGTTAAAAAACCTCCAGTTTTTGATGGGCGAGCGCCCGCAATTTTTGATGGGCGAGCGCCCGCAATTGAATAGCGCGTATAAATAAATCACCAGGACTGAATAATGAAAAAGAGTACTCTGGCATTAATGATGATGGGCTTTGTGGCTTCAACAGCGACGCAGGCAGCGGAAGTTTATAATAAGAACGCGAACAAGCTGGATGTGTACGGCAAGATCAAAGCCATGCACTATTTCAGCGACTATGACAGCAAGGATGGCGATCAGACCTACGTGCGTTTCGGTATTAAAGGCGAAACGCAGATTAACGACGACCTGACCGGCTATGGCCGTTGGGAATCTGAATTCTCCGGTAACAAAACCGAGAGCGACTCCAGCCAGAAAACCCGTCTGGCGTTCGCCGGCGTGAAGCTGAAGAACTACGGCTCCTTCGATTACGGTCGTAACCTTGGCGCCCTGTACGACGTGGAAGCCTGGACCGATATGTTCCCGGAATTCGGCGGCGATTCCTCTGCCCAGACCGATAACTTTATGACCAAGCGCGCCAGCGGCCTGGCGACCTACCGCAACACCGACTTCTTCGGTCTGGTGGATGGCCTGGATCTGACCCTGCAGTACCAGGGTAAAAACGAAGGCCGTGAAGCGAAGAAACAGAACGGCGACGGCGTCGGCACCTCGTTAAGCTATGATTTCGGCGGCAGCGACTTCGCCGTCAGCGCAGCCTACACCAGCTCCGACCGTACCAACGATCAGAACCTGCTGGCCCGCGGCCAGGGTTCGAAAGCGGAAGCCTGGGCGACCGGCCTGAAATATGACGCCAACAATATCTACCTGGCGACCATGTACTCTGAAACCCGCAAGATGACCCCGATCAGCGGCGGCTTTGCCAACAAAGCGCAGAACTTTGAAGCGGTGGCGCAGTATCAGTTCGACTTCGGTCTGCGTCCGTCCCTCGGCTATGTGCTGTCGAAAGGGAAGGATATCGAAGGGGTGGGGAGTGAAGATCTGGTTAACTACATCGACGTGGGCCTGACCTACTACTTCAACAAAAACATGAACGCCTTCGTGGATTACAAAATCAACCAGCTGAAAAGCGATAACAAACTCGGCATCAACGATGACGACATCGTCGCGCTGGGTATGACCTACCAGTTCTGATTAACCGCAGAACTACCCGCCGCAGCCCTGGCTGCGGCTTTTTTTTAGCGGCGATTCTTCGCCAGATGCAGGGTGTCGCTGTTCATGGTGATCTGCGCGTTATACTCCTTCGGCAGACGACGCGCCTGATAGAACGCTGATTCCCAGTAAGGGTTGTCCAGCGAAGAGCGCATCACGCCCTGGCTGCTCGAGGCGTGAAGGAAATTATGATCGGTATCGTAAAAGCCAACGTGCATCCCGGCCCGGGTGCGGAAGAACACCAGATCGCCGGGACGTAAATCCCGCTTATTGACCCGCACGCCCATGTGCAGCAGCTCGCGGGTGGTGATCCGCTCCATCGGCAGGTTAAAGCGATCCTTCAGCGTGCGCCAGACGAAACCCGAGCAGTCGACGCCGCTTTGTTCAGTACCGCCCCATTCATAGGGGGTTCCCTGCCAGGTGTGCATCTGATCATGCAGGGCCGCTACCACCGGGATCAGATCGTCCGATCCGCCCTCAATGGTCATATCCGCATGAGATTTTGTGTTCTTTGCCTGTTTCGGTGAGGAGGAGCATCCTGCCAACAACAAAAAAGGAATTAAAAAGAGAGCATGCGTCAGTTTTGGCTTCATATCGTTATTTTCGAAGTAGCAAGCAGACTGCTTTGTTTTATAGCCGATTAAAAACCACGGCTGAATAAGCCGAGGCCGCCTTTACGTTTATTTACGATTAAAAATAAACAACCTCGGGATGGATCAGCCATAAAGGGCAGTTGTCACTTCGCAACGGTCTGTGCCAGGATTCTGATTAAACATTTCACGAGGCATTCCATGACGCATTACGCCATCTCTAGCGAGACTTTGCCCGGCGCCGCTTTCGACGCGGGATGGATGACGTCTGCGCCTCATCATCGCTTCGCCACGCTCTGCCCACCGCCTCCCCCTCCAGACCGGGTAGTTTTCGGCGCTTAACGCCGTCTTTAGCAGGCGCTTACCTGCCGGTATGACGCTTCCTTGTGTTTGACGTTCTGGAGCATGCTATGCACGTTCGCTATTCTCTGCTCGCCTCGCAGGCGACAACGGCCCTTTTTGTGCTGCTGTGGGGCAGCGCGGCCATCTTCACCCGCTGGGGACTGGATAACGCCTCGCCGATGGCGCTGCTGGTCTTTCGTTTTCTGGTTGCCCTGGTCGCGCTGGCGCCGCTGGCTATCGTCCGTCGGCGCTGGCTGCCCGCGCCGGGCACCCGCCTGCAGACAGCTGTCACCGGTCTGATGCTGATTGGCGGCTATTCGGTCTGTTACTTCGAGGCGATGGCCAACGGCGTGACGCCGGGACTTATCGCCACCATCATGGGGATCCAGCCCATCCTTACGCTTTGCGTGGTGGAGCGCCGCCTGCAGGGGCGGCGGCTGTCAGGACTGCTGCTTGCCCTGGCGGGGCTGGTGCTATTGGTGTGGCGCAGCCTGGCGGCCTCGCCGATGGCGACGGTGGGGATCCTGTTTGCGCTGGCGGCGCTGCTGCTGATGACCTTTGGCGCGCTGTGGCAAAAGCGCAGCCGTCAGGCGCCGGCGGATGTCCTGCCGCTGCAGTATGCCGTTAGTCTGGGGCTGTGCCTGCTGATTGCCCCGGTCAGCGGCTTCCGGTTTACCGTTAACGCCGGGTTGATTATTCCGGTGCTGTTTCTCGGGCTGCTGATTTCGGTGGTCGCCCAGCTACTGCTGTACCGTCTGCTGAGCGCGGGAAATATCGTCAATGTCACCAGCCTCTTTTATCTGGTGCCAGCGATCACGGCGCTGCTGGATTATCTGCTGCTGGGCAACCGGCTGCCGGCGGCGGCGATGATCGGTATGATGGCGATCGTCGGCGGGATCGTGCTGGTGTTCCGCACCGCGAAGGTCCGCGCCGGCTGATGGCGAGCCGGGCGCTGCGGCGTCCGGTTCATTTTCCTGTCATCTTTTTTACGCATGCTCCCGGCAGCTTATTTTGACCAGTAAGGGAAAGTACCATGGGCAACACGCTGACGATTTTTGATCTCGATAACACCCTGATACAGGGCGATAGCAGTACGGTCTGGAGCCAGTTTATGGTTCGCGAAGGGCTGGCGACGCAGAAGGGGTATCTTGCCCGCGAGGCGCGGCTAATGGCGGATTATGACCGGGGAGAGATGAATATCGCCGATTATGTGGCCCTGATCCAGGCGCCGCTGGCCGGAATACCGAAGTCGGACGTTGACGCGCTGGTGGCCCGCTGCGTGCGCGAGGCGATCCTGCCCCGGTTCTATCCGCAGGCGTGGGAGCTCATTCGTCGTCTGCGGGCCGAGGGAGAGCAGATGCTGATTATCTCCGCCTCGGTTAGCCTGCTGGTGCAGGCGGTGGCCGCCGCGCTGGAGATCGATCAGGCGCTGGGGATTGACGTGGCGATGGTCGACGGCGGCTACAGCGGTGAAATCACCGGGATCCCCAGCTATCAGCAGGGGAAGGTGGCGCGTCTGGCGCAGTGGCGCGAGGCGCATCCGCAGTATGACGGCGAGGTGACGTTCTATACCGATTCCATTAACGATCTGCCGCTGTGCCTGCATGCGGATCGCGTGCGGCTGGTCAATCCCTGTCCGCAGCTGCAGGCGGCCGGTGCCGGATACGGCTGGCCGGTGCTGAGCTGGCGGCTGGAATAGCGGAGCGGATAAATGCTTGCCGGGCCTACAGACAGTCAGAGCCGGACGAGTAGGCCGGGTAAGGCGCAGCCGCCACCCGGCGAAATATCGGCGCAACCGGAAATGTCCCTGCCCGCGCTGCGCTTAGCAGGGCTACAGTTTCTATGTTACTTCCGGGCCGATTGCGCTCCCGGTTAATTGTCTGCGTTATGGCAGTCATGGCGCTGGGAGCGCACAGGGGGCGGCCAGTCGCCGCCGCCCCCTGTACCCCCGGGCTCCGGCCAGCAACATCGCCGCTGCGCGGTGCCTTCGACTTATCCCTGCAGGCTTCGGGTCGGGCCGAGGCAGCGTCCCTGCAAAACACGGCCCTCAGCCCGCATCCATGCGGGCTGCCCCGGCCTTCCGGGAACGTCTCAGCGATGTTGAGGCCGCCAGCACCGGCAGTTTCAGCAGCCCCTGCGCCAGCGGTGATTTGGGGTTGTAGGCCGGGTAAGGCGCAGCCGCCACCCGGTATAAAAGCAGCACCGTGCCTGATGCCATCGCCCGGCGGCGCCGTTGCTTGCCGGGCCTGGAGACAGTCGGAGCCGGACGAGTAGGCCGGATAAGGCGAAGCCGCCATCCGGCGCAAATGTGCGCTAGCGTCCGCTCTGATACAGCGGCACCGCGGCGCCGCCGATATAACGACGGCGCAGCCAGGCGGAGAGGGTGTCCATGATCATTACCACCGCCACCAGCAGCAGGGTGATAAACATCACCACATCCCAGTTCCACAGACGCATATTTTCGGCATAGATAAGCCCGATACCGCCGGCGCCGACGAAGCCCAGCACCGCCGCGGAGCGGGTGTTGGATTCAATCTGATACAGGCTCAGCGCGAGGAAGGTCGGGAACGACTGGGTAAAAATGCCAAAGCGATGCTTTTGCAGGCCGTTCGCGCCCACGGCGGTCAGCCCGCGCCCGGGAGATCGGTCCACGGCTTCGTGTCCTTCCGCGTACAGCCGTCCCAGCAGGCCGGTGTCCTGCATGATGATCGCCAGCACCCCTGCCAGCGGCCCGAGGCCGACCGCGCGTACAAAAATCAACCCCCAGATAGCCATGTCGATCCCGCGCAGCACATCAAACAGGCGGCGCATCAGCAGGGCGAGGGTCCCCAGCACCACGCCGCGCATGATGTTGCGGGCGGCGAAGAAGGAGAGCAGCAGCGCCAGCACCGTGGCGGTCAGCGTCCCGGCGAAGACGATGGCCAGGGTGACGCCGATTTGCGTAAAGTAATAGCCGAACGGCCAGTTCCAGAAGTCGTGCCAGACGAACATCCGCGCCAGGTAGCGGCCAATCTGCTGCAGGCCGGTGGTCAGCTGCTCGCCGCTGATACCAAACTGCAGAAAAAACCAGACGTAATAGAGCACGCAGGCTAGCGCCACCAGCCCGACGTAGAGCAGGTAGCGCCCCTGGACCTGATAGAGCTGCTTATGCTGCCGCCGGCTGGCGGCGAGATCCGGTTGCATGTGCCAGACGCTCATTTCTTACCCTCCAGTACCCACAGGCGCAGACGACCGGACAGCATGTCCAGCGCCGACACCACCAGAATGATCAGCAGCAGGGTGATGCTCACCTGATCGTAGCGGTCGAGCTTGATGTTGGTCATCAGCTCCTGGCCGATGCCGCCCGCGCCCACCAGCCCGAGAATGGTCGACGAGCGGAAGTTGATTTCAAGCCGCATAAAACCGTAGGAGAGAAACAGCGGTTTCACTTGCGGCCAGAGGGCGAAGCGAATTTTCTGCAGCGGGGACGCGCCGCAGGCCGCCAGGCCGCGTACCGGTTTGTTTTGCGCGCTTTCCACCGCCTCGTAGAACAGTTTGGTCAGGCTGCCGACGGTATGCAGCATCAGCGCCAGAAAGCCCGGGATCGCGCCGATGCCGAACGCCATCACAAAGATCACCGCCCACGCCAGCTCGGGCATGGTGCGCAAAAAGGCTACCAGCACGCGAATAGCAAAGCGCACCGGCGCCGGGGACCAGGCGTTATTGGCGGCAAGAAACGCGAAAACCGTGGCGATGGCGACCGCCACCAGGGTCGAGGCCAGCGCCAGCTGCAGGGTTTCCCAGATCAGCGGCAGCTGGATCGGCAGGCGATAGCCCCACCAGGCCAGCGACCCTTTGGTCTGCACATCGGCGAACAGGTTGCCAGCGCTCAGGGGCGGAATGGTCTCTGCCATATAGTCAAAGAAGTGGGGCAGCGAGTGCCAGATAGTCAGCAGATTAAATTCCGCGGCGCTGCCGGCGGCAAAATAGAGCGCCAGCAGCAGCAGCGACCAGCAGACGGCATCGCGCTTTTGCCGCGAGCGTACCTGCTGGTAATAGCGTTCAAATTCGGTGTGGGTTGTCTTCATGCGTCGGGGATCTTCAACGTAGCGCCGCCGCTTACCCTGGGGCAAGCAGGCGGCGTTGAGGCAGGATTAACGCGCGCTCACCAGCTCGCGTTTCATATCAATAATCTGCTGGAAGTCAGCCACGCTGCCCGGGCCGATGTGCTGAGTACCGCCCATCGCTTTGATAAAGCAGGCGTGATCCTCGGTGTCCAGCTTTTTCACTGCCGCCACGACCTTCGCCTTAAAGTCCGCCGGCAGCGCATTGCTCACCAGGATCGGGCCGTTCGGGATCAGCGGCGATTGCCAGATAATGCGGATCTGCTTCATCAGATCCGGATGATCCATGCGAATCAGGCGGTTGAACGCGCCGGTAGTGTAGCCGGTGTTGTAATCGCCAACCATCGAGGCCCACGTGACCGCGCCCGCGAATTGGCCATTCAGCACGCCGAGGATGTCCTGCTCATGGCCGCCGGAGAAGGTGACGCTGGAGAAGGTGTTGTTGTATTTGTTGTCGGCGTTACCGCCAAATTTTTCTTTAAACGCATGGTTAGGGATCAGATACCCGGAAGTGGAGTCCGGATCGGCGAAGCCGAAGGCTTTGCCTTTTAAATCGTCCAGCGTTTTGTACGGGGAGTCGGCTTTGACAATCACCACCGAGTGATAGCCGCGAGACTGATCTTTGTCGTCCACGGCGATGCCGACGATATCCACCGCTTTCGGATTATTGAGATAAACCGAGGCGTAGGAGGAGGGGGACATGCTCAGCACCACGTCGACTTTGCCCCCCAGCAGGCCCTGGATCACCCCGGAATAGTCGGAAGAGTTGCGCAGTTTGGTATCCACGTTCAGCTCTTTATCGAGGAAGGCCTTCACGCACTGGTTATCGCCGATTTGCTGGGTGGCGTTCTGGCCGCCGAGAATGCCCAGATTGAGCTCTTTCGGCTGCGCCGCCGCTGCCTGCCATGCCATCATCATGCCCGCGACCATTGCGGATAAACGAACTGCGCCAGTCATATATTTTTTCATTATGTTGCCCGTGTGAGTGAAATTAATGCAATTGGCTAACTTCATCGCCGTACAGCCGCTGCAGCACATCCTGCGTCAGCCGGGAGGGGTGATCGTCAAAAATAAGCTGGCCGCTGGCGACGCCGATAACCCGGGTGCAGTAGGCCCTGACCAGCTCCACCGAATGCAGGTTTACCATCACGCTGATACCCTGCTCGCTAATCTCGCGCAGCACATCCATGATGCGCTGAGTGTTTTTCGGATCCAGCGAGGCGACAGGCTCGTCGGCCAGCAGGATCCCGGGGTTTTGCATCAGCGCCCGGCAGATCGCCACCCGCTGCATCTGCCCGCCGGAGAGGTTCTCCGCCCGCTGCAGCGCGTGCGGCAGCATGTTCATCCACTCAAGCAGCGCAATGGCGCGCGCCCGGTCGGCTGCGGGAAAGATTTTAAACAGCGATTTCAGGGTTGAAGTCTGGCTGAGGCGGCCCAGCAGGACGTTGGTGAGCACGTCGAGGCGCGGCACCAGGCAGAAGTCCTGAAAAATCATTCCGCAGTGGCTACGCCAGGCATTGAGCGCGCGGCCTTTCAGCTGTGAGACATCGTGCGGGGTACCGACTTCCGGGTAGCTAAGAATTTCTCCGCCGCTGGCGCTGTGGGTGCCGTTGAGGACATGCAGGAGCGTCGATTTACCGGCGCCGGAGCGGCCAATGACCCCGACCATTTCCCCGGCGTGCAGATCAAAGCTGATGCCGTCCAGCACTTTGTGCTGGGCTTGATAAGCTTTACTCAGATTACGCACGCTTAAGACCTTCCGCTGCCGGCCGGCAGCGAGATCGGTGAACGGCTGGAAATCAGTTTCGGCCACCGCGGCAAGAGAGCTGTTCATAAGAGTGTCCAGGTTCGTCATTAACTGGCCACTATTAATAGGTCTTTATATGAAATTTCGATGACGGTATTGCGAACAAAGCGTGAACTGGCGTGAAAGAGCGACGGCCAGCGGCTCAACGCGTGCGGCATGCTGGCGGCTGGCGAAGCGCCGAAAAGCCGCTATGCTTTGGAGGGCGCGGAGACAGACCGGTTCGTAGGCGTAGGCAGCCTTCGGCAATCTTCGCTTAATCTTGATGAAGAAGACCGTTTAATCGAATAGATAATGCGTCTGCCTTTGTTTAGCATTCAACATCCCGCATGTATTAACATATACATAACTATTTTGTGCGGCAGGTTAATCTATTCATGAGTCTTATGTGTTGGTGAATCATCCTGGTTTTTGTTTATTTGTAGATTTATATCCTTTCTTTTGTGCTAAATCCGGTTTATTTGATAAGCCATTCAAGAGTTCCATTAAGAATATTCCTAACATAATAGGGCGAAGATCCTGGATAATATAAAGCGCAGATAAGAATTGACGGTTATATTACCAATAACCTTATGAAAATAAATGTCTTTTTCTGGCGCTCAAAAATTTGATATTTTCAGTTTTTGTAAATATTGACCTGGGCGCGAAATTCATTGCCTTTCCGCATGTTGACACTCCATAGGAAAAAACTTAAATTCAACGCCAAGCAGAAAATAATTATAGTTTAATCCCCCGCTTATCCAATATTGATAAGTAATGCGTGTCTTATTTAATGGCGATTTATTAAAGGAAACGAATACGCCAGTAAACTTTATAGGCCTGGCAAGCAGTGACGTTGTAAAAATGATTACTTCAAGGACTATGAGGTTAAAAACTATATGGAATATAAAAGCTGTTCCGATAAGTATATTTGGTCTGCCGATGACTCCTATTTCTATAAAGGACTGTCCGAACTGATTGTAGACATCGACGAATTAATTTATCTCTCACTGGAGAAAATCAGAAAAGATTTTGTGTTTATCAATCTCAATACGGCTTCATTAAACGAATTTATCAGGCGCGACAGCGAATGGCTATCCGCGGTAAAGGGGAAACAGGTCGTATTGATTGCGGCCAGGAAATCAGAGGCCTTAGCGAACTACTGGTATTACAATAGCGATATTCGCGGCGTGGTATATGTTGGTCTGAGTCGCGATATTCGAAAAGAACTGGCCTATGTAATTAATGGCAGGTTTCTCCGCAAAGATATTAAGAAAGATAAAATTACAGATCGGGAAATGAAAATTATCCGCATGACCGCCCAGGGCATGCAGCCGAAATCGATCGCCAGAATTGAAAATTGTAGCGTGAAGACAGTGTATACCCATCGGCGTAATGCTGAGGCCAAACTGTATTCCAAAATATATAAGTTAGTTCAGTAACACCCAGGCAATTCTGTTTTTTAAATGGTTCACCGGGACATCATGTCCTTAATTCAACTCAGGATGAAAAAGCGATGAAAAAAAAGGTTCTGGCAATAGCTCTGGTAACGGCGTTTACCGGTATGGGCGTGGCGCAGGCTGCTGACGTAACGGCTCAGGCTGTAGCGACCTGGTCTGCGACCGCTAAAAAAGACACCACCAGCAAGCTGGTTGTGACCCCGCTCGGCAGCCTGGCGTTCCAGTACGCCGAAGGCATTAAAGGCTTTAACTCGCAGAAAGGTCTGTTTGACGTGGCGATTGAGGGGGACACAACGGCGACCGCCTTTAAGCTGACCTCGCGTCTTATCACCAACACCTTAACCCAGCTGGATACCTCCGGCTCCACGCTGAGCGTGGGCGTAGATTATAACGGCGCCGCGGTGGAAAAAACTGGCGATACCGTGATGATCGATACCGCCAACAATATTATGGGCGGCAACCTCAGCGCGCTGGCTAATGGCTACAACGCCAGCGGCCGTACCACAGCGCAGGATGGTTTCACTTTCTCCATCATCAGCGGCACCACCAACGGCACCACCGCCGTGACCGATTACAGCACTCTGCCGGAAGGGATCTGGAGCGGCGACGTCAGCGTACAGTTCGACGCCACCTGGACCAGTTGATCCTTCTGATGCACCAGCAGGGGGATCTCCCCCTGCTTTTTTCACGGACGGAATTGTTATGAAAAAGCACCTTCTGGCCCTCGGGCTGCTGCTTGCCGGGGTGTCGCCGGCGCAGGCGCTGGATGTCGGCGATATTTCATCCTTTATGAACAGCGGCAGCAGCACGCTGAGCAAAACGATCAAGAACAGCACAGACAGCGGTCGACTGATCAATATCCATCTCGAACGGCTCTCTTCCCCGCTGGACGGCGGGCAGGTTATCCCGATGGACAAACCGGATGAGGTATTGCTCACTCCCGCCAGCCTGCTGCTACCCGCCCAGGCCAGCGATGTGATCCGCTTCTTCTACAAAGGCCCGGCGGATGACAAAGAGCGCTACTACCGCATTGTCTGGTTCGATCAGGCGCTCAGCGATGCCCAACGCGATAACGCCAACCGCAGCGCGGTGGCCACTGCTTCCGCCCGCATCGGCACCATCCTGGTGGTGGCGCCCCGGCAGGTGAACTATCGCTTTCAGTACGCCAACGGCTCTCTGACCAACACCGGGAATGCGACGCTGCGGATCCTCGCCTACGGCCCCTGTCTGAAGGCCGCCGATGGTAAGGAGTGTAAAGAAAATTACTACCTGATGCCGGGTAAATCGCGCCGTTTTACGCGCGTGGACACGGCGGATAAAAAAGGACGGGTGGCGCTTTGGCAGGGTGAGCAGTTTGTTCCCGTGAAATAGACAGCTGTGCAGATGGATAACGACGATGCCTCAACGATGGATTACCCCAGGACTGAAAACACGGCTTGCCTTCGGCATGATCTTTTTGTTCGTTCAGCCCGACGTCAGCGCTGCTGCCGCAGGCGCGCAGCAGATTGGCGGGGTGATTATTCCGCAGGCCTTCAGCCAGGCGCTGCAGGACGGCATGAGCGTCCCGCTCTATATTCATCTCGCCGGCAGCCAGAGCACCCGGGACGATCAGCGGATCGGCAGCGCCTTTATCTGGCTGGACGGCGGCCAGCTGCGCGTCCGGCAGATCCAGCTGGAGGAGAGCGAAGGTAACGCCAGCGTCAGCGAACAGACCCGCCAGCAGCTGATCGGCCTGGCCAACGCCCCGTTCAGCGAGGCGCTCACCATTCCCCTGACCGACAGCGCACAGCTGGATCTCAGCCTGCGCCAGCTGCTGTTGCAGCTGGTGGTCAAGCGCGAGGCGCTGGGCACCGTCCTGCGCTCGCGCAGCGAAGATATCGGTCAGTCCAGCGTGAACACCCTCAGCAGCAACCTGAGCTATAACCTCGGCGTCTATAACAACCAGATGCGTAACGGCGGGAGCAACACCTCCAGCTACCTGTCGCTGAACAACGTCACGGCGCTGCGGGAGCATCACGTGGTGCTCGACGGCTCGTTGTACGGCATCGGCAGCGGTCAGCAGGACAGTGAATTATATAAGGCCATGTATGAGCGCGATTTCGCCGGCCACCGCTTTGCCGGCGGGATGCTTGACACCTGGAACCTGCAGTCCCTGGGACCGATGACCGCTATTTCGGCCGGTAAGATTTACGGCCTTTCCTGGGGGAACCAGGCCAGCTCCACCGTCTTCGACAACAGCCAGTCCGCCACGCCGGTGATCGCCTTTCTGCCGGCGGCGGGCGAGGTGCATCTCACCCGTGACGGTCGGTTGCTGAGCGTCCAGAACTTCGCTATGGGCAACCATGAAGTGGATACCCGCGGCCTGCCGTACGGTATTTACGACGTGGAAGTGGAGGTGATCGTCAATGGTCGGGTGGTCAGCAAACGCACCCAGCGGGTCAATAAGCTGTTCAGCCGGGGACGCGGCGCCGGCGCGCCGCTGGCGTGGCAGGTATGGGGCGGCAGTTTTCATATGGACCGCTGGTCAGAGAGCGGGAAAAAGACCCGGCCGGCGAAAGAGAGTTGGCTGGCAGGCCTTTCGGCCTCCGGGTCGCTCAGCACCCTGAGCTGGGCGGCTACGGGCTATGGCTACGACAACCAGGCGGTGGGGGAAACCCGCCTGACGCTACCGCTGGGCGAGTCGATCAACGTTAACCTGCAAAACATGCTGGCCAGCGACAGCTCGTGGAGCAGCGTCGGCAGCATCAGCGCCACGTTGCCCGGGGGATTCAGTTCAGTGTGGGTTAACCAGGAGAGAACCCGCATTGGCGATCAATTGCGGCGCAGCGATGCCGACAACCGGGCGATCGGCGGCACCCTCAACCTGAACGCGCTGTGGTCGAAGCTGGGGACGTTCAGCGTCAGCTACAACGATGACCGTCGCTACAACAGCCATTACTACACCGCGGATTACTATCAGACGGTCTACAGCGGCGCCTTTGGCTCGCTCGGCCTGCGGGCGGGGATCCAGCGCTATAACAATGGCGACAGCAGCGCCAACACCGGGAAATATATCGCCCTCGATCTGTCGCTGCCGCTGGGCAACTGGTTCAGCGCCGGGATGACTCATCAGAACGGCTACACCATGGCTAACCTCTCAGCGCGCAAGCAGTTTGATGAAGGCACTATTCGCACCATCGGCGCCAATCTGTCGCGGGCCATCTCCGGCGATACCGGGGATGACAAAACCCTCAGCGGCGGCGCGTATGCCCAGTTCGACGCCCGCTACGCCAGCGGCACGCTGAACGTCAACAGCGCGGCGGACGGCTACGTCAACACTAACCTCACCGCCAGCGGCAGCGTCGGCTGGCAGGGCAAAAATATCGCCGCCAGCGGACGAACCGACGGCAACGCTGGGGTGATCTTCAACACCGGGCTGGAGGACGATGGTCAGATCAGCGCCAGGGTTAACGGGCGGATCTTCCCGCTCAGCGGCAAGCGTAACTACCTGCCGCTCTCTCCCTATGGTCGCTATGAGGTGGAGCTGCAGAACAGCAAAAACTCGCTCGACAGCTACGACATCGTCAGCGGGCGCAAGAGTCATCTGACCCTTTATCCGGGCAACGTCGCGGTGATTGAGCCAGAGGTGAAGCAGATGGTCACTGTCTCCGGCCGTATTCGTGCAGAAGACGGCACGCTGCTGGCGAATGCGCGGATTAACAACCATATCGGCCGTACCCGCACCGATGAAAACGGCGAGTTTGTCATGGACGTGGATAAGAAATACCCCACTATCGATTTCAGCTACGGCGGCAATAAAACCTGCGAAGTGGCGCTGGAGCTCAGCCAGGCGCGCGGCGCCGTCTGGGTGGGGGATGTGGTCTGCAGCGGCCTCTCGTCGTGGGCGGCGGTGCAGCAGTCAGGAGAAGAGAATGAAAGTTAATGCACTGATGGCGCTGGCGATCCTCGCGCTGCTCTGGCCGGCAGCCGCGCTAAGGGCGGCGGTGACCAAGACCACCTGGTCGGATGCGCCGGCGCGCGAGTTTGTGTTTGTGGAAAACAACTCCGACGACAACTTTTTCGTCACCCCCGGCGGGGCGCTGGATCCGCGTATGACCGGCGCTAACCGCTGGACCGGCTTAAAATACACCGGCTCAGGGACCATCTATCAGCAGAGTCTCGGCTATATCGATAACGGCTATAACACCGGGCTCAATGCCAACTGGAAGTTTGATATGTGGCTGGAAAACTCACCGGTTTCACACCCCTTAACCGGCCTGCGCTGCATCAACTGGTACGCCGGGTGCGATATGGCTACCAGCCTGATCCTGCCGCAGACCACCGACGCCAGCGGGTTTTACGGCGCGACGGTGACCAGCGGCGGCGCGAAGTGGATGCACGGCATGATGTCGGACGCCTTCTATCAATATCTGCAGCAGATGCCGGTCGGCGGCAGCTTTACGATGACCATCAATGCCTGTCAGACCTCGGTGAACTACGATGCCAGCAGCGGCGCGCGCTGTAAGGATCAGGCCTCCGGTAACTGGTATGTGCGCAACGTCACCCACACCAAAGCCGCGAACCTGCGGTTGATTAATACCCACTCGCTGGCGGAGGTGTTTATCAACAGCGATGGCGTGCCGACCCTCGGGGAAGGGAACGCCGACTGCCGGACGCAGACCATCGGCAGCCGCTCAGGATTAAGCTGTAAGATGGTCAACTATACCTTGCAGACCAACGGCTTAAGCAATACCTCGATCCATATTTTCCCGGCGATCGCCAACTCGTCGTTGGCCTCGGCCGTCGGGGCGTACGATATGCAGTTCAGCCTCAACGGCAGCTCCTGGAAGCCGGTGAGCAATACCGCTTATTACTACACTTTCAACGAGATGAAGAGCTCAGACTCGATCTATGTTTTCTTCTCCAGCAACTTCTTTAAGCAGATGGTGAACCTCGGGATCAGCGATATCAACACCAAGGATCTGTTCAACTTTCGCTTTCAGAACACCACCTCGCCGGAGTCAGGCTGGTATGAGTTTTCCACCTCCAACACGCTGATTATCAAGCCCCGTGATTTCAGCATCAGCATTATCTCCGACGAATATACCTCGGCGCCGTCGCGCGAGGGGTATGTCGGCAGCGGCGAACCGGCGCTCGATTTCGGCTACATCGTCACCACCAGCGGTAAAACGGCCGCCGATGAAGTGCTGATCAAGGTGACCGGACCGGCGCAGGTGATTGGCGGGCGTTCCTACTGTCTCTTCAGCTCCGATGACGGTACGGCGAAAGTGCCGTTCCCGGCGAAGCTCTCTTTTATCACCCGCAGCGGCACGACTCAGACCTACGATGCCGGGTGCGATGACAGCTGGCGGGATATGACCGATGCGCTGTGGCTGACCACGCCGTGGACCGATATCTCCGGCGAAGTGGGGCAGATGGATAAGACCACGGTGAAATTTTCGATTCCGATGGATAACGCCATTTCGCTGCGGACGGTAGACGATAACGGCTGGTTTGGCGAAGTCAGCGCTTCAGGAGAGATTCATGTCCAGGCGACGTGGCGCAACATTAACTAAGGCCCTGCTGACGGTGGGCTGCCTGCTGGCAGCGCCGCTGGCGCAGGCGATCTCGGTCGGCAACCTGACCTTTTCCCTGCCGGCTGAAGCGGATTTCGCCAGCAAACGGGTGGTCAACAACAATAAAAGTGCGCGGCTGTACCGCATCGCCGTCAGCGCCATCGATCGCCCGGGCGGCAGCGAAGTCCGCTCCCGGCCGGTGGATGGCGAACTGCTGTTCGCCCCCCGCCAGCTGGTGCTGCAGGCAGGTGAGAGCGAGTATTTTAAATTTTACTATCATGGGCCGCGGGATAACCGCGAGCGCTACTATCGGGTCTCGTTTCGCGAAATCCCCACCCGCAACCTGACGAGGCGCAGCCCGACCGGCGGCGAGGTCAGCATGGAGCCGGTGGTAGTGATGGATACCATTCTGGTGGTGCGCCCGCGCGAGGTGCAGTTTAAATGGTCTTTCGATAAGGTGGCCGGGACGGTGAGCAACACCGGCAATACCTGGTTTAAGCTGCTGATTAAGCCCGGATGCGATTCGACCGAAGAGGAAGGGGACGCGTGGTATCTGCGTCCCGGGGACGTGGTTCGCCAGCCGGCGCTGCGCCAGCCGGGGAACCACTATCTGGTCTATAACGACAAATTTATTAAGATCAGCGATACCTGTCCGCTGAAGTCCCGTCCCGCGGAGTGAGCCTTATCTGGTGGTCGCGCGGCGGGTAAAGCGCCGGCTGGCCAGCAGGCTCAGACCGCAGCACAGCAGGTAGTACACCGCGCCGGTGAAGACGAAGATCGCCAGGGGATAGATCTGCACCCGGTTGTTGACCTGGCCGGCCACGGTGGTCAGCTCCGGGACGTTGACGATAAACGCCAGCGAAGTGTCCTTCAGCAGGCCGATAAAGATCCCCACCAGCGACGGCTGAACGTTGCGCAGCGCCTGCGGGAGCAGCACCAGGCGCAGCGTTTGCCCGGGAGCGAACCCCTGGGTCAGCGCCGCCTCATACTGTCCTTTCGGCAGCGACTGCAGCCCGGCCAGCACCGAGTGCATCACCGAGGCGGCGGTAAACCACGCCAGCGCCAGGGTCACGGTCACCGCGCCGGGCAGATCGCCGCCGGTCAGCATCGGCAGCAGATACCACAGCCAGAAGATGACAAATATCAGCGGGATGCCGCGGATAATTTCCGCCCACAGAAACAGCAGACGCCGCACCAGCCCGCCGTAGCGCCAGGCCAGGCCCGCCAGCGCAATGCCTCCCGGCAGCGCCAGCAGGGTGGCGCCGATGGCCATCAGCAGGGTCAGCGCCACGCCGCCGGGCTGGCCCTCCGCTAGTCGGCCCCACAGCAGGTAATCGAGGTTATCGGCGATCACCGCCAGATTAGCGTTCATGTCGGGCGCTCCGTTGCAGTTTTCTTCCCGGGCCGAGACGCGTGAGCGCCACGCCCATCGCCACCCCCAGCGCCAGGTACAGCGCGGTGCCGACGGCAAACGCCTCCAGGGCGTGCGCGTTATAGCTCTCAATCTGCCGCACCTGATAGGTCAGTTCCGCAAAGCCGATGCCGCTGGCCAGCGATGAGAGTTTCATCAGGTTAAGATACTGGCCGACAATCGGCTGCCAGGCGTTGGCCAGCCCCTGCGGCAGGAGGATAAAGCGCAGCTCCTGCCACGGCGTAAAGCCCTGCGACAGCGCGGCTTCCCGCTGCCCGTGGCTGACGGCGCGCAGTCCGGAGGCGATCTCTTCCACCAGAAAGGCGGAGGTAAAGACCCCCAGCCCCCACATCGAGCAGAGGAACTCCGGCGTCAGCCACCAGACGTTGCCCGGCAAAATGGACCAGGCGTGTTCGTCGTTCACCACCTCCTTCACCGCCAGCGGCAGCAGGTTCCAGGCGGCAAAGTACCAGAACAGCAGCTGGACCAGCAGCGGAGTGTTGCGAAACAACGAGACCCACGCGGCCACCAGTCCGCGCCCCGCGCGTCCGCCGCCGAGGCGCAGGGCCAGCAGCAGGACCGCCAGCAGGGTGGCGAGCAGGATCCCGGCGACGCTGACCCAGACGGTGGTGAGAAAACCAGAGATAATCCATTGCAACGGCTGCCCGCTCAGGACGCCGTGCCAGTCAAGCATCGGCGTCACTCGAGGCTCTCCTGGTGCAGCGGATCCAGCACCTTCTGCAGAAAACGCCGCGCGCGGGCATGCTGCGGATGGGCGAAAAACTCAGCCGGCGGGGCGACTTCGAGGATGTCGCCGCCGTCGATAAACACCACCCGGTCGGCAATTTCGCGGGCAAACTGCATTTCGTGGGTCACCACCAGCATGGTGATCCCGCTGTGGGCGAGGGTTTTCATCACCTGCAGCACTTCGCCGATCATCTCCGGGTCGAGCGCCGAGGTGGGCTCATCGAACAGGATAATCTGCGGCGAGGAGGCCAGGGCGCGGGCGATGGCCACCCGCTGCTGCTGGCCGCCGGAGAGCTGCGCCGGCATCTGCTGCGCTTTTTCTTCCAGTCCGACCTGACGCAGCAGCGCCAGCGCCCGCGCCTGAGCCGCGCTTTTTTCCCAGCCATGAACGCGCTCCAGCGCCAGAGTGATGTTCTCCTGCGCCGTCAGGTGGGCATAAAGGTTGAACTGCTGGAAGACAAAGCCGACGCGGCTGCGCAGCTGGCGCAAGGCGCTGCCGCTCAGCCGGCTGGTCGGTTTGCCGTCGATCAGGATCTCGCCGCCGCTTAAGGATTCGAGCTGGTTGATCAAGCGGATCAGCGTCGATTTTCCCGATCCGGAAGGGCCGAGGATCGCCACTACTTCGCCGGGCTCGACCTGTAGGTTGATGGCGTTAAGTACCTGATGATCGCCGTAGCGCTTGGCCACATCACGGAACGTAATGCTGGCGCGCTGCAGACGTGAAAAATCCGCGGCCGGAGCCGCGGAGTGGGAGAGTAAACCCGAGAACATATTATTTCGCTTCTATGGTAAAGGCGCGCGGCTGCGGCGTTTTGGTGGCAGGGCCAAACCAGACATCGTAAATTTTCGCGGCTTCGCCGGTTTTCTCCAGCTTCACCAGCTCATCGTTGACGGCCTTCAGCAGGGCCGGTTCGCCTTTCTTCACGCCCACGCCAATCTCTTCTTTGCTGAGCAGGTCGGGCAGAATTTTAAACTTGGCTTTATCCGGCGCTTCCGCCAGCAGACCGGCGAGGATGGTGCTGTCCTGGGTGATGGCCTGGACGTTGCCGTTGCGCAGGGCGGTCAGGGCCAGCGGAATATCGTCATAGGAGAGGACGCGAGCCTGCGGGAAACGCTGGTGCAGGGCCTGTTCGCCGGTGGTGCCTTTCACCGCGCCGATGCGCGCTTTGCTGTACTCATCGAGCTTATCCGGAGAGCCGGCCGGCACGAGGAACTGCTGGCCGGTGACGAAATACGGCGTTGAGAAATCAATAACCTGGGCCCGCTCCGGGGTGATGGTAATGTCGGCGACGATCAGGTCGGCTTTGCCGGACTGCAGCAGCGGAATACGGTTGGCCGGGTTGGTGGCCACCAGCTCGAGTTTGACGCCGAGCGCTTTCGCCAGCGCCTGGGCAAAGTCGACGTCGTAGCCGACGATATGGTGGGTTTTGGCGTCCACGGAGCCGAACGGCGGGTTGGCGTCGAAGGTGGCGACTTTTACGACGCCGGCGGCTTTGATGTCAGCCAGCTGGTCCGCCTGTGCCTGCGAGGCGAGCAGCAGCATACCCAGCGCCAGTGCGATTTTTGTGGTTTTATTGCGCATAGTTTTTCCCCTGAATCCCTGTTTTGTTTTGTGGACATCACGCTCCCACAAATTGCCCGTCGGCGGCAAAGAAGAAAAAATTCTTATCTATAACCAAAAAGAACTTAACAAACCTATGGGTATTCTTTATGCGCCGCTGGCGTTTTACCAGGACGGCAACGACTGCCGGGCGATCCCCTCTCCCTCAGGGAGAGGGCCAGGGAGAGGGGGATAGGACCGGGGGTAATATGCGCCAGCCAGGATTGCAAATTCGGAATTAATATTTCCCGCGCCCGGCCAACTGTGGTTGAAATAGACCCAGGCGATTCGCTTCCCGACAGAGGAGAAAACGAAAGTGGCATTGTGGCAACGGTTAACGGGCTGGCTGGCTTTTTTGTCCAACGGTGAAGCCGGACAGCAGGATACCCAGCGCGTCATGGAGGCGATCCTGCCGGTAGCCAGCCTCTACGGCGTGGACATTGGCAACGTGGAAACCCGGTGGTTCCGTCATGATAAGACATACTGAGCGACGCAGGACGCGAGAAGCCTACTGGAACGAGGTGTGCTTTGTGTAGCAAGAGACTGCCTGAGGTTGCGGCCTTGCAGGAGGCGCCGCCGCAGCCCAGGCAGTTTTGACCATGCCTATCCCCCCAGATACATCCGCTTAATTTCCGGATTAGTCAGCATCTCCCGCGCCGCGCCTGACAAGGTGATCCGGCCATTCTCCAGGACATACGCCCGATCGGCGATCGCCAGCGCGGCCGTCGCATTCTGCTCCACCAGCAGCACCGTCATATTCTCTTCGCGCAGTTGCTTAATGATGCCGAACAGCTCGCCGACAATTTTCGGCGCCAGCCCGAGGCTCGGTTCATCCAGCATCAATAACACCGGCTCGCTCATCAGCGCCCGGGCGATGGCCAGCATCTGCTGCTCGCCGCCGCTCATGGTGCCCGCCATCTGATGGCGCCGCTCCTTGAGCCGCGGAAAGAGGGCGTACATGCGATCGCGCAGGCGGGCGTAGCCGGCGAGATTATTGTAAGCGCCCATGCGCAGGTTCTCTTCGATGGTCAGGTTGGTAAAGACGCGCCGTCCCTCCGGCACCAGCGCCAGCCCGCGACGCACGATCTGGTGGGTCTGGCTGCGTGAGATATCGTCGTTGAGGAAGCTGACGCGCCCACTGGAGCGCACCAGGTTGACGATCCCGTTCAGGGTGGAGGTTTTACCGGCGCCATTGCTGCCGATCAGGGTGACGATTTCCCGGTCATAGACGTCGATATCGACGCCCTTCAGACCCTGGATCACGCCGTAAAAGACCTTCAGTTCCCGGGCGTTAAGCATAATTGGCTTCTCCCAGATAAGCGGAAATGACGTCCGGATGCTGGATCGCCTCGGCCATCAGGCCGCTGAACAACGGCTTACCGTACTCCAGAACCATCACCCGCTCGCACAGGCGGTTGACGAAGGGCATATCGTGCTCGATTAACAGGACGCTTAGCTGATAGTCATGGCGCATGCGGAAGATCAGCTCCGCCAGATCCTCGGTCTCCTTCGGGTTCATCCCGGCGGCCGGCTCATCGAGCAGGAGCAGCTTCGGCGCGGTGGCCAGCGCGCGGGCGATCTCCACTTTGCGCTGGTTGCCATAGCTTAGGTTTGTGGCCTGCATATGGGCGAAGTGGGCGATGCCGATATCCTCCAGGATGGCCATCGCTTTGGCTTTCGCCGCCCGCTCGGCCGGAAAGTAGCGACCAATATGCAGGGCCGCCTCCAGCAGCGAGTAGCGGCTGGCGCGGTCGAGCCCGACCATCACGTTCTCCAGCACCGTCATGGAGTTAAACAGGCGGATATTCTGGAAGGTGCGGGCGATCCCGGCGTTCACCACCTGGTTGGGCTTCAGCCCCTTCAGCGACGTGCCCGCCAGGGTGACGCTGCCGCTGGTGGGTTTATAGTTGGCGGTAATGACGTTAAACAGGGTCGTTTTGCCCGCGCCGTTAGGGCCGATAAGGCCAAAGATCTCCGCCTCGTCAACATGGAAGCTGACGTTGTCGATGGCCCGCAGGCCGCCGAACTGCATGGTGACGTCCTGCACCTGCAGGATAACGTTATTTTCCGCCATAGCCGCCGCTCCTTCTTCCGGTCTGCCAAATCTCTTTTTTCCCCAGCAGCCCCTCGCGGGCGAAGAGCATGATGATCAGCAACAGCAGGGAGAAGACCACCATTCGCAGGCCCGGGTACGCGCCGAGATCGTGACCGAAGAACTGCAGCGGCTGATCGAGGAAGCGCAGCCACTCGCTGCTGCCGACCACCAGCACGGTGCCGAGCAGGGCGCCGGTGGTGCTGCCGAGCCCGCCGAGGACGATAATAATCAGCAGCTGGAAGGTGAGCATAAAGTCGAACAGCCCCGGGGAAATGGTGGTCAGCAGGGAAGCCAGCAGACCGCCGCCGATCCCTTCGAAGAAGGCGCTGGTGGCGAAGGCGCAGGTTTTAATGCGGAAGGTGTTGACCCCCATGGCGATCGCCGCATCTTCATCGTCGCGAATAGCTTTCATCATCCGGCCATACTTCGACCACACCAGCTGGAGGATCATGCCGGTGGCCAGCAGGGCGAACAGTCCGCACCAGAACAGGAGATGCGGCTGCTGCGGAATATCGTTCAGCCCGATGGCGCCGTTGGTGATTTGCGGGTTGTTAATGGCGAGGATCTTGATGATAAACCCAAAGCCGAGGGTGACAATGGCCAGGTAGTCGCCACGTACCCGGAAGACCGGCACGGCGAGGCACACCGCCAGCGCCGCCGCGCACAGGCCGCTTATCAGCAGGGCAGGGAGGAAGCCCGCGTGCAGGCTGAGGATCCACGGGCTGGGGGCGGCCATTTCAAACATGTCTACCTTGCTGTCGCTGGAGAGGATCAGCAGGGCGGTGACGTAGGCGCCCACCGCCACGAAGCCGTTCGGCTCCAGCGACAGCTGGCCGGTCACGCCGTTGATCAGGTTGTAGCTGACCGCGAGGATCATAAAGATAAAAATGGTGCTGATGACACGAACAATGTAGTCATTGAAAACCACGTTGATTCCGGCCAGCAGCGCGATACAGATGACAATAATGGCCAGGTTGCGCAGCTGCGCCCCGGCGGTCGTCGTCGCGTTGAGCATCAGAAACGGCTCCTTTCCAGACGTTCGTCGCCCATAATGCCGACCGGGCGGAACAAGAGGACCAGAATCAAGAACAGGAAGGCGAAAGCGTCTTTATAGCCGCCCAGTTCGGGGAAGATCGCCACGGCGACCACCTCGGTAAAACCGAGGATAAAGCCGCCCAGCACCGCGCCGGTGACGCTGCCGATCCCGCCCAGCACGGCGGCGGCGAAGGCCTTCAGGCCGATAAGCACGCCCATCAGGGGATCGATCGTCGGGTAGCTGATGGAGTAGAACACGCCGCCGAGCGCCGCGAGACTACTGCCGAGGGCGAAGACCAGGGAGATGATCCGGTTGGCGTCAATGCCCATCAGGCGCACGGTGTTGACGTCAAAGGCCACCGCGCGGATCGCCATCCCATAGCGGGTGCGGTACAGCAGCCAGAGGATCGCCAGCAGCAGCAGGACGGTGATCAGCGGCACAATCCACGCCACGTTGGTAATGATGACGCTGCCGAAGGCCCGGGTCTGGTTGAAAAAGTCAGGGGCGGAGAAGAAGCGCGAGCTGCCGCCAAACAGTACGTTAAACAGGTTTTCGAGAAAGAAGCTGACGCCGATGGCGGTGATCAGCATGGAGATTTTCGAGGCCTGACGCAGCGGACGATAGGCGACCCGGTCAATCAGCATACCAAACAGGCCGCACAGCCCGAGGGTCAGGAAAACGGCTACCCCGAAGGGTAGCCCAACCGAAGAAAATAAAAACAGCGTACTAAACGCGCCGACCATCATCACGTCCGCATGGGCGAAGTTGATCAGCCGCAGCACGCCATAAACCATCGTATAACCGATGGCAATCAGGGCGTACATGCCCCCAAGACTCATTCCATTGACCACTTGCTGGAGAAAAATGGCGCCGTCCATTTTGTAGCCTCGTCACAACTTAAGGGTTAACCACGGTACGAAACGCCAGCTTGCCATCTTTCACTTCGTTGATGACCGCGCTGCGAATGGCATCGCCGTTCTGTAACGTCAGCGTGCCGGTCACGCCCTGGAAATCTTTGGTGGCGCGGATTTTTTCATTTACGCAGACCCGATCGTGTGGATCGCTGCACTGGTTCATGGCGTTGACGATGACGTTATAGGCGTCCGCCGCCATTGCGCCCCAGGTATGGGTCGGCTGCTGGTATTTGGCTTCCCAGGCTTTGATGAAGGTTTCCCCCGCCGGGGTCTGCTCTTTGGCGTTCGGCGAGTAATAATCGGTGGTCATATAGCCGTTGACCGCGTCTTTACCTACATCGAAGAAGACCTGATCCGCGGCCAGACCGTCGCCGCCCACCACCGGTTTGTTGAGCCCCAGCTGTTTAGACTGCACGGCAATCAGCGCCCCTTCGGTGTAGTAGATCGGCATGTAAATCATGTCGACATTCTTCGCCTTGACGCTCGCCAGCTGGGCTTTAAAGTCCTTGCTGCCGCCCGGGGCCTGGACCTCGATGGGAATGGTGCCGCCGTTTTTCAGGAACTGGGTGCGGAACGCTTTCGCCAGGCCGACGGAGTAGTCGTTGCTGCTGTCAAACACGATGGCGGCGGTTTTGGCTTTCAGATCGCGGGAGGCCAGATTGGCCCCGACCACCCCCTGGAAGCTGTCCGAGAAGCAGACCCGGCTGACGTAGGGATGGTTGCGGGTGACGCGGTCGTTGGTGGCGGTGGAGGAGACCAGCGGCGTTTTGCTGTCGTCGGCGATTTTGGTCATCGCCAGGGTGTTGGAGGAGGTGACTTCCCCGATCACGGCATCCACTTTATCGCTGGAGACCAGGCGCTGCATGGCGTTGGCCGCTTCGACTTTGTCGCTTTTATCATCGATAATGATAAGCTTGATTGTATCGCCATTTTTTAACGTTGGGGTGATGGCCTGAATAATGTCCAGCCCTTTCTGCGACGGCTGACCATAGCCGCTGAGGGCGCCGCTCAGGGGTAATACCACCCCGATTTTAATTTCCGCTGCCTGCGCGCTGCTGGCGCCGACCAGCGCGGCAACCAGCGTGGCCATTAAAGACGCTTTCCCGGAAAACGATTTCATTGGTATTTCTCCGTCGGTCGATTATTTATCTTTAACCATCAATGACTGCATAACATTGAGGAATAATGCGCCAGCGTATCCGGCGAATTATTGGCTGTTATGTTGAATAGATAACGAGATATATACCCTAAATAATTCGAGTCGCATGAAGGCGGCAAGTAAGCGAGTCCCCAGACGCTTACAGAAGTAAGTGACTGGGGGAGAGAACGCAGCCAACGCACATGCAACTTGAAGTATGACGGGTATTTTTAATGCGCTGATTTACCTTACAACGTCCGTTTCGTTTTTACTCATGCAATATTCTTATTACCTGCAGGGAAGGGCATAAGGCTGGCGACAACACGGTTTTTGGTACGGTGAAAGCATTTTGCCGGGGGGCGACTGGCGCCTTACCCGGCCTGAAAAATACGCCATATAAACCGCTGGCACGGCTTCCGTAGACCCGTACCAGCGAAGCGCCGCCGGGCAATTTCAGCACGCGGCGGAATATAAAGTCAGGTGCACAAGATAATATTAAAAATCTATTCTGCTGCTCGCGTGACTTATTATTTTAAAGGGGGCAACGGTTTTATTTTACCATGCAGCGCCGGATTATCGCTTTCATCTTTCAGACCCACCCCGGTAAGCCGGCGCAAAAAAGCCTGCTCCAGCAGCCAGGCCAGTTTAAAGGCGGCGGCGTCATGGCTTAATCCCTCCGGCCGAATATTGGAGATACAGTTGCGCTCAGACTCCAGACGCTGACGATGGGGCTGCCAGGTGAGGTAGACGCCGAGGCTGTCCGGCGAGGAGAGACCCGGTCGTTCGCCAATCAGGATCGCCACCGCGCGGGCTTTCAGGGTTTCGCCAATATCATCTCCCAGCGCCACCCGCGACTGATGCGCCAGCACCACCGGCGCCAGGTCAATACCCAGCGTCTGCAGATAGGGCAGCAGGGCGCGGATCAACGGCACCGCCTGGCGCTCTACCGCCCAGGAAGAGAGGCCGTCGCCGATCACCAGCAGCAGGTCGGCGGGGCGGACGCCGCTGGCGGCGAGGTCGGCGCGACTCTCGTCGGCGAGCTGCCGCCCGAGATCCGGGCGCCGCAGATAGGTATGACGGTCCGGCGCGGCGCTGTGCACCGTCAGGGCGTCGAGGCCGAGCGCCGCCAGCGGCGCCACCAATTGTTGGCTGGCGAACGGCTGATGAATGGCATCCCGCGCTCTGGCATGGGCCAGACCAAAGTTGAGGACTTCGCGGGTCGGCAGACTGGCGCCGCTGCGCCCCAGGGCGATCCGCGCATCGGTAAATTCACGCAGCGGGTTCCAGGCATCGGGACGGTTCATACGGAGGCTCCTTGCGGCAGGACGGACAGCAGTGGATGACGGGCGTCGGTGAGCCGCAGCGCGCCATGCGGATCGATAATTTGCATCTTCGCCAGCCAGTCGGCGAACTCCGGGGCATGCTTTAAGCCCAGCAGACGACGGGCGTACAGCGCGTCATGGAACGAGGTGCTCTGGTAATTGAGCATGATATCGTCCGCTCCGGGCACGCCGATCAGGAAGGTGAGCCCGGCGGCGCACAGCAAGGTCAGCAGGGTGTCCATATCATCCTGATCCGCTTCCGCGTGGTTGGTATAGCAGACGTCGCAGCCGATCGGCAGGCCCATCAGCTTGCCGCAGAAATGATCCTCCAGCCCGGCGCGAATAATCTGCTTGCCGTCGTAGAGATACTCCGGACCGATAAAACCGACCACCGTATTGACCAGCAGCGGTTCAAAGTGGCGGGCGACGGCGTAGGCCCGCGCCTCACAGGTTTGCTGATCGACGCCGTGGTGGGCGTTGGCCGACAGGCAGCTCCCCTGGCCGGTCTCAAAATACATCACATTGTTGCCGAGGGTACCGCGACCGAGGCTGAGGGCCGCCTCGCGGGCCTCCTGCAGCATGGCAAGGTTGATGCCGAAGCCGCTGTTGGCCGCTTCGGTTCCCGCCACCGACTGAAACACCAGATCCACCGGCGCGCCGCGCTCAATCAGCTGCAGCGTATTGGTCACATGGGTCAGAATGCAGGACTGGGTAGGGATGGCGAAGCGCTGAATAATATCGTCCAGCATGACGTTCAGCTGCGCCAGCACCGGTAAGCTGTCGCTGGCCGGGTTGATGCCGATCACCGCGTCCCCGGCGCCGTACAGCAGCCCGTCGAGCATACTGGCGGCGATGCCTTTCAGGTCGTCGGTAGGATGGTTGGGCTGCAGGCGTACGCTGAGGTGGCCGGGCAGGCCGATGGTGTTGCGAAAGCGCGTCACCACCTGGCATTTGCTGGCGGCAAGGATCAGATCCTGATTGCGCATCAGCTTACTGACCGCCGCCGCCATCTCCGGGGTGATGGCGCGGGCGACCCGCTGCAGCGTGGCGGTATCGGTAGCATCATCCAGCAGCCAGTCGCGAAAATCGCCGACCGTCAGGTGACGCAGGGCGGCAAAGCCCTGCGCATCATGGGTGTCGAGGATCAGGCGAGTCACTTCGTCCTGCTCGTAAGGGATAAGCGGGTTGTCGAGAATGTCGGTCAGCGGCACCTCGGCGAGGGCCATTTTCGCCGCCATCCGCTCTTCGGCTGAGGTGGCGATAACCCCTGCGAGGGCGTCGCCGGAGCGGGCCGGCGACGCTTTCGCCATCAACGTTTTCAGACTATCAAAGCGCCATACCTGGCCCGATAGCGTGGTTTTATACATGCCGCCTCCTCAGGAGACCGTGCGCAGTTGAGGATCCACTGGCGCCCGTTCACGGGCCGCTGCGGTTTTGCGGAACCACAGGTAGCCGCCGAGCATCATCGCCGCGAAAATCAGCGCCAACAGCAGGTTATACCAGACCATCGCCACCAGGCAGAGCACCGCCATGCCGAGGGCAAAGGCCGGCGCCAGCGGGTAGAGCGGGGCGCGGAACGGACGGATCAGCTTCGGCTCGCTACGGCGCAGTTTGAACAGCGCCGCCATGGAAGTGATATACATAACAATAGCCCCAAATACCGACATGGTGACGATGCAGGCGGTCAGCGGCATGCCGCTGATGGTGATCAGCGAGTCGGAGAAGATCGCGGCGATCCCCACCACGCCCCCGGCGAGGATTGCCAGATGCGGGGTGCGGGTGCGGCGGTTGAGGGAGGCCAGCCCGGCGGGCAGATAGCCGGCGCGGGCGAGGGAGTAGATCTGCCGCGAGTAGCCCATAATGATGCCGTGGAAGGAGGCGACGAGGCCAAACAGCCCCAGCCACACCAGCATATGCAGCCAGCCGCTGCCGTTGCCCACCACCGTCTTCATCGCCTGGGGCAGCGGATCGTTAATATTGGACAGCGCGCGCCAGTCGCCGACGCCGCCGGCGAAGACCATCACGCCGATCGCCAGCACCGTCAGCGTCAGAATGCCGCCGCCCAGGGCGCGGGGAATGGTGCGCTGCGGATCTTTGGCCTCTTCGGCCGCCATGGAGGCCCCCTCAATGGCGAGGAAGAACCAGATGGCGAACGGAATGGCGGCGAACATCCCCGGCAGCGCCAGGCCGCTGAAGCTGTCCGCGCCCGCCCAGCCGTTAGTGGTGAAGTGGCTCCAGGAGAAGCCGGGGGCGACCACGCCCATGAACACCAGCAGCTCGAAGATGGCCAGCAGAGTGACGATCAGCTCGAAGGTGGCGGCGATGCCGACGCCGAGAATATTGAGCGTCATAAAGATCACGTAGGCGCCGCAGGCGACCCATTTCGGATCCAGCGCCGGAAACTGCACGTTGAGGTAGGCCCCGATGGCCATGGCGATGGCCGGCGGGGCGAAGACGAATTCAATCAGGGTGGCAAAACCAGCGATAAAGCCGCCGGTGGGCCCGAAGGCGCGGTAGGCATAGGCGAAAGGGCCGCCAGCGTGCGGGATGGCGGTGGTCAGCTCGGTAAAGCTGAAAATAAAGGCGCAGTACATGGCGGCGACCGCCAGGGCGACGACCATAAACCCCATCGTGCCCGCCTGTGACCAGCCGTAGCTCCAGCCGAAGTACTCCCCGGATATCACCAGTCCGACGGCGATCCCCCATAAACGAAAACTGCCGAGCGTTCTTTTTAAGGTGGTGGTGTGCTCTGTCATACGTATTGCCTCGCCAGATAGAAAGGTGCTGAACGACAGGGTGCAAAGAGAGTGCCAGAACGTTGCCTGCCGCGATAAGGCGTCAGTCCGTGGCGCGCCCGCTGGCGCTGCGCAAAAATGGGGCAGGCTGCACGCTGTCGGCGCGCGCCCTGGTGCAGCGGCTTTGCTTTTTCAGCGGCGGCACGGTATAACACTTCTTCTTTTGGATGTTTAGATGTCTATACGTTTATACGCATCATGACCCGGGCAAGCGGGCTGGCGTGAGAAAATAAAATGCAAAGCACAACACAACAACAAGGTGGGCAGCTGAAGCGCACCATGAAAACGCGCCATCTGATCATGCTGTCGCTCGGCGGCGTGATTGGCACCGGCTTATTCTTCAATACCGGCTATATCATCTCCACCACCGGCGCGGCCGGGACGCTGCTGGCGTATCTGATTGGCGCCCTGGTGGTCTGGCTGGTGATGCAGTGCCTTGGCGAACTGTCGGTGGCGATGCCAGAGACCGGCGCCTTCCACGTTTACGCGGCGCGCTATCTTGGCCCGGCGACGGGCTATACCGTGGCGTGGCTCTACTGGCTAACGTGGACGGTGGCGCTGGGGTCGAGCTTCACCGCGGCGGGATTCTGCATGCAGTACTGGTTCCCGCAGGTGCCGGTCTGGATCTGGTGCGTGGTGTTCTGCGCAGTGATCTTCGGCCTTAACATCATTTCGACGCGCTTCTTCGCCGAAGGCGAGTTCTGGTTCTCGCTGGTGAAAGTGATCACCATCGTCGCGTTTATTATTCTCGGCGGCGCGGCCATTTTCGGCATCATTCCGATGCAGGATGGCTCCCCGGCGCCGGGCCTGCGCAATATCACCGCCGAAGGCTGGTTCCCGCACGGCGGCCTGCCGATCCTGATGACCATGGTGGCGGTGAACTTCGCCTTCTCCGGGACGGAGCTTATCGGCATTGCCGCCGGAGAGACGGAAAACCCGCATAAGGTTATTCCGGTTGCCATCCGCACCACCATCGCCCGGCTGATTATTTTCTTTATCGGCACCGTGTTTGTGCTGGCGGCGCTGATCCCGATGCAGCAGGCGGGAGTGGAGAAAAGCCCCTTCGTGCTGGTGTTTGAGAAGGTGGGCATCCCTTATGCGGCGGACATGTTCAACTTCGTGATCCTGACGGCGATCCTGTCGGCGGCTAACTCCGGCCTGTACGCTTCGGGGCGGATGCTCTGGTCGCTATCGAACGAGAAGACGCTGCCGGCCTGCTTTGCCAAAGTCAATAAACGGGGCGTGCCGGTGACCGCCCTGTCGGTGAGTATGCTGGGCGGCGTGCTGGCGCTGTTCTCCAGCGTGGTGGCGCCAGATACGGTGTTTGTCGCGCTGTCGGCGATCTCCGGTTTTGCGGTGGTGGCGGTGTGGTTGAGCATCTGCGCCTCGCACTTTATGTTCCGCCGCCGCCATCTGCAGCAGGGTAAGGCGCTGAGCGATCTGCAGTATCGCGCTCCCTGGTATCCGGTGGTGCCCGTTCTGGGCTTTGTGCTGTGCCTGGTGGCCTGCGTGGGCCTCGCTTTTGACCCGAGCCAGAGAATTGCGCTGTGGTGCGGGATCCCCTTTGTGGCCCTGTGCTATGGTGCCTGGTATCTTACTCGTTCACGGAATATGACTCAGGAGCCCCAACATGTCGCAGACTAATCCGTTTACCGCCCTGCTTGCCGCCCAGCCTTTCGTGCTGCTGGACGGCGCCATGGCCACCGAGCTGGAGGCCCGCGGCTGCGATCTGGCCGACAGCCTGTGGTCGGCGAAAGTGCTGCTGGAGAACCCGCAGCTGATCCGCGATGTGCATCTCGACTACTTTCGCGCCGGGGCGCAGGTGGCGATCACCGCCAGCTATCAGGCCACTCCGGCGGGCTTTGCCGCGCGCGGGCTGGATGAGGCGCAGTCCCGGGCGCTAATCGGCAAAAGCGTCGAGCTGGCGCGCAAAGCGCGCGAGGCGTACCTCGCCGAGAACCCGCAGGCCGGTACGCTGCTGGTGGCCGGTTCGGTGGGGCCGTATGGCGCGTTTCTCGCCGACGGCTCGGAGTATCGCGGCGATTATCAGCGCAGCGCGGCAGAGTTCCAGGCCTTCCACCGCCCGCGCGTCGAAGCGCTGCTGGATGCCGGCGCCGACCTGCTGGCCTGTGAAACCCTGCCGTCATTCGCTGAGATCCAGGCCCTGGCGGCCCTGCTGCAGGAGTATCCCCGCGCCCGCGCCTGGTACTCCTTCACGCTGCGCGACGCCGAACATCTCAGCGACGGCACGCCGCTGCGCGAGGTGATGGCCGCCCTGGCGGATAACCCGCAGGTGGTGGCGGTGGGGATCAACTGTATCGCCCTGGAAAATACGCCCGCGGCGCTGGCGCATCTGCACAGCCTGACGGCCCTGCCGCTGGTGGTCTATCCTAACTCCGGCGAACATTATGATGCGGTGAGCAAGACCTGGCACCATCATGGCGAAGCCTGCGCCAGCCTGGCGGATTATCTGCCGCAGTGGCTGGCCGCCGGGGCGAAGCTGATCGGCGGCTGCTGCCGCACCACGCCGAAGGACATCGCCGCGCTTAACGCGAAGCGCTAAATTTTTGCCGGGTGGCGCTGCGCTTACCCGGCCTATATATTGCGCGAACCGGATGCTGGGTAAGGCGTAGCCGCCGCCCGGCGCCAACCATCTGCCACTAACTCACCGCACAAAACCAACTATCCTTTCCCGCTTTTGTTCTAAAAACGATTCGCTATTAGCCAGAATTTTTAATTACTTCATCTCCATCCTGATGCCGGAAATACTGCACCTATAACAACTCAGGGGAAGCAGACATTATGGCATTCACATCGCGAATTACTCTTCTGGCGGCGCTGGCTGTCGCCGCCTTCCAGGCGCAGGCGGTCAACGTTACCGTGGCGTATCAAACCTCCGCTGAGCCGGCGAAAGTCGCCCAGGCGGACAACACCTTCGCCAAAACCAGCGGGGCGACCGTCGACTGGCGGAAATTTGACAGCGGCGCCAGCGTGGTACGCGCCCTGGCCTCCGGCGATGTGCAGATCGGTAATATTGGCTCCAGTCCGTTGGCGGTGGCCGCCAGCCAGCAGGTGCCGATTGAAGTGTTCCTGCTTGCCTCAAAGCTCGGCAACTCCGAAGCGCTGGTGGTGAAGAAAAGCATTACCAAACCGGAAGATCTGATCGGCAAGCGCATCGCCGTGCCGTTTATCTCCACCACCCACTACAGCCTGCTGTCGGCGCTCAAACACTGGGGCATCAAGCCGGGCCAGGTACAGATTATTAACCTGCAGCCGCCGGCGATTATCGCCGCCTGGCAGCGCGGGGATATCGATGGCGCTTACGTCTGGGCGCCAGCGGTTAACGAACTGGAAAAAGAGGGCAAGGTGCTGACCGATTCTTCTCAGGTTGGGGAGTGGGGCGCGCCGACCCTTGACGTCTGGGTGGTCCGTAAGGACTTCGCCGAGCAGCATCCGGAGATCGTCAAAGCGTTTGCTAAAAGCGCCATCGACGCCCAGCAGCCCTACATCGCCAACCCGGAGGCATGGCTGAAACAGCCGGACAACATCAGCAAGCTGGCGCGCCTGAGCGGCGTGTCGGAAGCCGATGTCCCCGGGCTGGTGAAGGGCAATACCTATCTCACCGCCGCTGAGCAGGCGCAGGCGCTGAACGGGCCGGTCAATCAGGCCATCGTCGATACCGCGCGCTTCCTGAAAGAGCAGGGCAAAGTGCCTGCGGCGGGAACCGATTATCGTCAGTACGTTACTGACCGCTTTGTGAAGTAAAGGAGGCGGCGATGCTGCAAATCTCGCATCTTTCCGCCGACTACGGCGGTAAACCGGCGCTGGCGGATATCAACCTGACGCTGGAGAGTGGGGAGCTGTTGGTGGTGCTGGGGCCTTCGGGCTGCGGTAAAACTACCCTGCTGAACCTGATTGCCGGATTCGTGCCCTATCAGCACGGCAGCATCACCCTCGAAGGTCAGCGGGTGACCGGGCCGGGCGCAGAGCGCGGGGTGGTCTTCCAGAACGAAGGTCTGCTGCCGTGGCGCAATGTGCAGGATAACGTGGCGCTGGGCCTCCAGCTGGCGGGCGTGGATAAAGCGCAGCGCCGGCAAGCGGCGGCGCAGATGCTGAAGAAGGTGGGGCTCGAAGGGGCGGAAAAGCGCTTTATCTGGCAACTGTCCGGCGGTCAACGCCAGCGGGTGGGCATCGCCCGGGCGCTGGCGGCGAATCCGCAGCTGTTGCTGCTGGACGAGCCCTTCGGCGCGCTTGACGCCTTTACCCGCGAGCAGATGCAGACGCTGCTGCTGAAACTGTGGCATGAGACCGGCAAACAGGTGCTGCTGATCACCCATGATATTGAAGAGGCCATCTTCATGGCCACCGAGCTGGTGCTGCTGTCGCCGGGGCCGGGACGGGTGGTGGAGAGGCTGCGACTTGATTTCAGCCGTCGCTTTGTCGCGGGCGAATCCTGCCGCAGCATCAAATCCGACCCGCGCTTTATTGAACAGCGGGAATACATTCTGAGCCGGGTGTTTGACCAACGGGAGGCTTTCTCATGAGCGTGGTACTGAACGACAAACCGCGTCAGTCGACGCTGAAGTGGCGCTGGCCGCTCTCCCGCCAGCTCACCCTCAGCGTGGCGACCCTGGCGGTATTGCTGGCCGTCTGGTGGGCGGTCGCGGCGTTGCAGCTGATTAGTCCGCTGTTTCTGCCGCCGCCGGGCCAGGTGCTGCAGAAGCTTATCACCATCGCCGGGCCGCAGGGCTTTATGGATGCGACGCTCTGGCAGCACCTGGCGGCGAGCCTGACGCGGATCGTTATCGCCCTGTTGGCGGCAGTGCTTATTGGCGTACCGGTGGGGATCGCCATGGGGCTCAACTCGACGGTGCGCGGGATCCTCGACCCGCTGATCGAACTCTATCGTCCGGTGCCGCCGCTGGCCTACTTACCGCTGATGGTGATCTGGTTTGGCATCGGTGAAACCTCGAAGATCCTGCTGATCTACCTGGCGATTTTCGCGCCGGTAGCCATGTCGGCGCTGGCAGGGGTAAAAAGCGCGCAGCAGGTGCGGATTCGCGCCGCCCGTTCGCTTGGCGCCAGCCGGGCGCAGGTGCTGTGGCTGGTGATCCTGCCCGGCGCGCTGCCGGAGATCCTCACCGGGCTGCGCATTGGTCTCGGGGTGGGCTGGTCAACGCTGGTGGCCGCTGAGCTGATCGCCGCCACCCGCGGATTAGGATTTATGGTGCAGTCTGCCGGCGAGTTTCTCGCTACCGATGTGGTGCTGGCGGGGATCGCGGTGATTGCCATTATCGCCTTTTTACTGGAACTGGGTCTGCGCGCGCTGCAGCGGCGCCTGACGCCCTGGCATGGAGAAGTACAATGAGTGAACGTCTGAGCATTACCCCGCTGGGGCCCTATATTGGCGCGCAGGTGAGCGGGGCGGATTTAACCCGTCCGCTGAGCGACAACCAGTTTGAACAGCTGTATCACGCGGTGCTGCGTCATCAGGTGGTATTCCTGCGCGAGCAGAATATCACCCCGGCGCAACAGCGCGACCTGGCGCTGCGTTTTGGCGACCTGCATATCCATCCGGTCTACCCTCACGCCCCAGGGGTGGAGGAGATTATCGTCCTCGATACCCACAACGATAATCCGCCGGATAATGACAACTGGCATACCGATGTCACCTTTATCGACACGCCGCCCGCCGGCGCCATTCTGGCGGCGAAAGAGCTGCCGACGACCGGCGGGGACACCCTGTGGACCAGCGGCATCGCCGCCTGGGAAGCGCTGTCAGAACCCTTCCGGCAGCTGCTGAGCGGCCTGCATGCCGAACACGATTTCCGCAAATCGTTCCAGGAGTATAAGTACAACAAGACCGAAGCCGAGCATCGGCGCTGGCAGGAAGCGGTGGCGAAGCATCCGCCGCTGCTGCACCCGGTGGTGCGTACCCACCCGGTGACCGGCAAGCAGGCGCTGTTCGTTAATGAAGGGTTTACCACGCGAATTGTCGAGGTGAGTGAGAAAGAGAGCGCAGCGCTGCTGAACTTCCTGTTTGCTCATGTCACTAAACCGGAGTTTCAGGTGCGCTGGCGCTGGCAGCCGAACGATGTCGCTATCTGGGATAACCGGGTGACGCAGCATTACGCCAACGCCGACTATCTGCCGCAGCGGCGGATCATGCACCGGGCGACGATCCTCGGCGATAAGCCGTATTACCGGGCGGGGTAAGGCTTGTAGCCGGTTAAGGCATCAGCCGCGAGCCGCGGAGAACATTGCCCGCTGCTTTCCGGAGGCGTCGCCTGACGCGCCTTTTCCGGGCTACCGATCCGTCGGAAACGGTAGCCCGGCTAAGGCGCAACGCGCCGCAAGCCGGGAAAAAGCGTTTATGCCGATTTTTGCGCACCCAGATGCGCGCCAATATAGCGCTGATAGCGGTTCGCTTTCAGATAGGTCAAATCCACCAGCACCAGACCATCCACGCAGTTGTTGAAATCCGGGTCGCTGCCGAAATCGATAAACTGCACGCCGCCCGGCTCGCACACTTCCGAGTACTGCTTATACAGCGGGGGGATCGCGCAGCCGAGGTTGCCGAGCAGGGACTTCAGCCGGGCCAGGTCGTCGTTGTAATCCTCCCCGCCAAACTGCGCCAGCACGTCGGGCAGCGACGCCGGATAAGGGCGACGCGACTCCGCCAGCGGATGCGTCGCCGGGAACCACAGCCGGTAGAATGCCACCAGCAGATCGCGGGCGGCGGGCGGCAATCCGCCAGAAATCGACACCGGACCAAACAGATAGCGATAGTGCGGATAGCGCGCCAGATAAGCGCCGATGCCGGACCACAGGTAGTCCAGCCCGCGACGCCCCCAGTAGCGCGGCTGGATAAAGCTGCGCCCCAGCTCAATGCCGTGCTGCAGGACATCGTCCATCCGCCCGTCGTAATGGAACAGACTGTAACTGTAGATCCCCTCCAGGCCGCGCTTTGCCAGCTGGATGGTCGTCGGCATAAAGCGGTAAGCGCCGACGATCTCGAGGTCTTCTTCATCCCACAGGATCAGATGTAGATAGTCGTCGTCATACCCGTCGATATCCCGCCTTTTGCCGCTGCCTTCCCCGACCGCGCGGAAGGCAATTTCCCGCAGGCGTCCCAGCTCGCGCAGCAGCGGCGCGTCCTCCTGGCCGTTGCGCTGCCAGAGGTAAATCACTTTGCCGTCGGCGGTGCGGCCCAGGCATTCGGACTTGTGCAGTTCGCGTTTGAGCAGCGCCCGGTCTTCCGGACGGGCGATGGCGCTTTCGGTTTTAAACCGCCCCGGCAGCCCTTTGCGCAGCTGTTCAAGGTGCTGATAGCAGCGGCCGGTAAGCTCGCGAGCGCTGGACTGCGCATCGAACCAGCTCGACCAGGGGATCTGCTGGCCGATGCGCACCGGCAGGCTGCTGTTGCGCCGGCGAAACATCTGCTGCATCAGCAGGAGCAGCGGCAGGTTGTCTGATATCAGCGTGCTGGCGTAAAACAGGGCGCTGTTGCGGGCGTCAATCCACGCCGGCAGCAGCGGGGCACGGTATTTTGCCGCCAGCTTAATAAAGCCGGAGTGCCATTTTTTATCGCGGATGCCGCGACGGGTGAGGCGGGAGACTTCCCCCGCCGGGAAGAAGATCAGCACCCCGCCGGCCTGCAGCTGCTGGTCCATCTGCTGCAGCGCCGCTTTAGCGGTGCGGCCATGAATATTATCTACCGGGATAAACAGCGAGCTCAGGGGCTCAAGGTGGGTGAGCATGCGGTTGGTGACCACTTTGACATCGCGGCGCACGCGGGATACCGCATACAGGAGCGCCAGGCCGTCGAGGGTGCCGGTGGGGTGGTTGGCGATAATGACCAGCGGGCCATATTCGGGGATTTGTTCGAGATCGTGCGCCGGGATGGCGCAGCGGATATTGAGGTATTCCAGCACCTGTTCGACCGTATCAAGCCCCTTCAGGTGGCGGTGACGGTCGGCAAATTGTTGAAACTCTTCCTCATAAAATAGCTTTTTTAACAGTTTCTTTTGCCAGGGGGCGGGCCTCGCCTGAGGCCACAGGTCATCGAGTACGTTGTCGAGACTAAACATAGTGGCTCCTCCTCCGTCCTGCCCAGACAGTAGAAGGTGGAGATGTCGTTCAGATTACAGTTGGGTGAAGTTTCGGTCGCAGCGGGGGAGACGACGAATAGGGAGCCGTTTTTGCGCCGGGTGGCGGCTGCGCCTGACCCGGCCTACATGCGGGATGGGACTGCGGGCCCCGGTAAGCGCAGCGCCACCGGGGAGGGGCGGGTTTAACGGAGGATCTTTTTCTCGGCCAGATCGAGGGCGAAATAGCTGAAGATCAGGTCGGCGCCTGCGCGTTTGATAGCGCCGAGACTTTCCAGAACCACTTTCTCTTCATCGATAGCGCCCGCCTGGGCAGCAAATTTGATCATCGCGTACTCACCGCTGACCTGATAGGCGCCGAGCGGCAGATCGCTGCGTTCGCGGATATCGCGCAGTATATCCAGGTAGGCGCCAGCCGGTTTCACCATCAGGCAGTCGGCGCCCTGGGCTTCATCGAGCAGCGACTCGCGAATGGCCTCCCGGCGATTCATCGGGCTCATCTGATAGGTTTTCCGATCGCCCTTCAGCGCGGTACCGGCCGCTTCGCGGAACGGACCGTAGAAGGAAGAAGCGAACTTGGTCGAGTAGGACATGATCGCCGTATTGGTGAAGCCGGCGGCGTCCAGCGAGCGGCGAATCGCCTGCACCTGACCGTCCATCGCGGCGGAAGGAGCGATGAAATCCGCCCCCGCGGCGGCGGCGACAACGGCCTGTTTGCCGAGGTTTTCCAGGGTCGCGTCGTTATCCACCCCGTGGTCGCACAGCACGCCGCAGTGGCCGTGGGAGGTATATTCGCAGAAGCAGGTATCGGACATGACGATCATCTCCGGCACCGTGGACTTACAAATCCGCGACATACGCGCCACCAGACCATTTTCATTCCAGGTATCGCTGCCGGTGGCATCGGTGTGATGAGAAATACCAAAGGTCATCACCGAGCGGATCCCGGCGTTGGCGATGCGTTCGATCTCGCGCGCCAGATATTTTTCCGGAATGCGCATCACGCCGGGCATGGCCTCGATCGCTTTGTAATCATCAATTTCTTCTTCAACAAAGATCGGCAACACCAGGTCGTTCAAACTCAGTGTTGTCTCTTCAAACAGGGCGCGCAGCGCAGCGGATTGACGCAGGCGGCGGGGGCGAGTGATTAAATCTGTCATGGTTTGCCTGATTTTGTGAAATGAAAGACGATAGTGTAACTGAAATGGCAGCGGGATGTTTCGCCAAAACGATCGTTATGGCGCATCGGCGAAACCTTCCCCGGGCTTACTGGCTGGCCGTCTGCATGTTGGGCTGTGCGCCGCTCAGCTCGCTGACCAGGTCGTTGATGCCATCGCTCATATTGTTGAAGCGGGTTAACGGCGAGCGGGTTACCACCACAAAGGCGCCAACGTTAGCCTGCGGATTCATCGCCATATAGGTGATAAACCCGCCGCCGCCGCCGGTTTTCTGAATAATCCCCGGATGGCCGTTCTTCGGCTTCATATACACCCAGCCGAGGCCCAGCGCGTCGGCGCGGCCCGGCACGTCCATACCAATCACCCGGGTCAGCTGGTTACGCTGATAAATCAGCGTCTGCATCCGGTCGGCCTGCTGGCTGCGGGTATAGAAATCGGATGACAGGAACTGCTGCATCCAGCGCATCATATCCCCCGGCGTCGAGTAGACTCCGCCGCTGCCGATCGCCGCCAGGGTGTTGTTGCACGGGCTGGCGCCTTTTTCCGGGATCATCAGCCGCTGGCACTGATCCGGTGACGGGGTAAAGGTGGTGTCCTTCATCCCCAGCGGCCGGGTGATCTGCTCTTCAAACAGCTGCGGATACGGTTTGCCGGCGGCGGTGGAGAGCGCGTCCGCCAGTAAATCGAAGGCCAGGTTGGAGTAGGCCGCCTGCGAGCCCGGCGCGGTCTTCAGGGTCGCGGTAGAGAGCCAGTTCCAGCGCTGCTGGCGGGTCGGCCAGACAAACACCGGACGATGAGCGGCGCCGCCAGGCTGCTCGCGCGGCAGGGCGCTGGTATGGGTCGCGAGGTTAACCAGGGTGATTGGTTTTCCCTGCCAGTCAGGCACCCGGGCGCCCGGCGGGGCGTATTTACTCAGCGGATCGTTGAGTTTCACCACCCCCTGGTCGAGCAGCTTCACCAGCATCTCGCTGGTCATCAGTTTGCTGAGGGAGGCGATACGGATCACCGAGTCGAGCTGCGGGTGCTGATTATTCCCCGGGCGGGTTTCGCCAAAGCTGCGAAAAACACGCTGATTGCCATCGATAACCACCAGCGCCATGCCGGTGGCGCCGCTGCCGTAGTAGATATGATTGGCGTAACGATCGACCACATCCGAGGCGAAAACCGGGTCAACGGTAGGCTGTGCGGCCTGCACCGAGGTCCACGACGCCGCGCACAGCGCAGCAAAAATGAGCAAACTACGTTTCAACGGAGATCATCCATTAAATAAATAAAAAAGAAGAGGGTATTTATACTACGAAGTGGCGCAGAACAAAGCGGGATTCACGACATTCCTGCAGGAAAAAGGTAACGGTGCGTAAAAAAGACTTTTTTACGCTTTCGGATACCGGCTTTTTTCGCCGGCGCGTATGATGACCGTTTGGCTGAAGGTTCGTGGGAGAGAACAATGACGGCTCAACGGGTAGTGATGGTCGTGGATATGCAAAACGGCGTGTTCGCCACGCCACGTCTGGCGCGCGAGCGCTGCGTCGCGCAAATTAATCGTCTGGTGCGCGCGGCGGACAAGGTTATTTTCATTCAGCATGATGAAGCCGGCGGCCTCGAAGCCGGCAGCGAAGGCTTCGCCCTGCTTCCTGAGCTGGAGCAGCCGGCTGGCGCGCTGTATGTCACCAAAACCGCCTGCGATGCCTTCTATCACACCTCGCTGACGCAGGTGCTGGACGAACACGACATTCAGCAGTTCGTCATCTGCGGCTGCGCCACCGACTACTGCCTCGATACCACCATTAAAAATGGCGCCAGCCGCGGGTACGGTATTGTTATCGCGGAAGATGCCCACACCACCGCCGACCGCCCCGCCGCGCAGGCCGCGACGCTTATCGCCCACTACAATGAGGTGTGGCGTACGCTGACCATTCCTGGCAATCCTTTACAGGTGAAACCCACAGAAACAATTCTGCACGCATGGCAGCAGAACTAAGCTGTTGATATCCGGTCTTATCATTCGTCTGTCCCGCGAGGGCTCATCCACGCGGCGGCCGACGTATGCGTCGTACACAGCAATAGCAGAACGATAAGAAGTTAGCAGGAGACAATGATGTTTAAATCTTTTTTCCCCAAACCGGGGCCGTTTTTTATTTCTGCCTTTATCTGGTCGCTGCTGGCCGTGATCTTTTGGCAGGCGGGCGGCGGCGACTGGCTGCTGCGGGTCACCGGGGCATCGCAAAATGTGGCGATCAGCGCGGCGCGCTTCTGGTCGCTCAACTATCTGGTGTTCTACGCTTACTATCTGTTTTGCGTCGGCGTGTTCGCGCTGTTCTGGTTTGTCTACTGCCCGCACCGCTGGCAGTACTGGTCGATTCTCGGCACCTCGCTCATCATCTTCGTCACCTGGTTTCTGGTGGAAGTCGGGGTGGCGATCAACGCCTGGTATGCGCCGTTCTACGACCTGATCCAGAGCGCGCTGGCCACCCCGCATAAGGTCAGCATCAATCAGTTTTATCAGGAAATCGGCGTCTTTCTCGGCATCGCGATCATCGCGGTGATTATTGGCGTGATGAACAACTTCTTCGTCAGCCACTACGTCTTCCGCTGGCGCACGGCGATGAACGAGCACTATATGGCCCACTGGCAGCATCTGCGCCATATCGAAGGCGCCGCGCAGCGTGTGCAGGAAGATACCATGCGTTTTGCCTCCACCCTCGAAGATATGGGCGTGAGCTTTATCAACGCGGTGATGACCCTGATCGCCTTCCTGCCGGTGCTGGTGACGCTCTCCGAACATGTTCCCGACCTGCCTATCGTCGGCCATCTGCCGTATGGCCTGGTGATTGCCGCTATCGTCTGGTCGCTGATGGGTACCGGCCTGCTGGCGGTGGTGGGGATTAAGCTGCCGGGCCTGGAGTTTAAAAACCAGCGCGTGGAAGCGGCCTATCGTAAAGAGCTGGTTTACGGCGAGGACGATGAAACTCGCGCCACGCCGCCGACGGTGCGCGAGCTATTCCGCGCGGTGCGTCGCAACTATTTCCGTCTCTATTTCCACTATATGTATTTCAATATCGCCCGCATCCTCTATCTGCAGGTGGATAACGTTTTCGGCCTTTTCCTGCTGTTTCCGTCGATCGTTGCCGGTACGATTACCCTCGGGCTGATGACGCAAATTACCAACGTCTTCGGCCAGGTGCGCGGCTCGTTCCAGTACCTGATCAGCTCGTGGACAACGCTGGTGGAACTGATGTCCATCTACAAACGTCTGCGCAGTTTTGAACGCGAGCTGGACGGCAAACCGCTGCAGGAAGCGATCCCGACATTACGTTAATCAAGACAAGGAAGCATAATGGCCGCACGTTTATCGCGCATTATTCCCGTTTCATTGACGCTGCTGGCGGCCATGGCGCTGAGCGCCTGTACCAGCCAGCAGGCTCCGGCGCTGAAAGAGGGCGAAAAGCCTGTTGACGTGGCGTCGGTGGTGCGGCAGAAAATGCCGGCCAGCGTCAAGGATCGGGAGGCCTGGGCGCAAGCCATCGCCACCGCGTTTGACAGCCAGAAGCTGGCGCCGACGGAAGAAAACGTCTGCTCGGTGCTGGCGGTCGCGCAGCAAGAGTCTAACTATCAGTCCGATCCGGTGGTGCCGGGGCTGAATAAAATCGCCTGGCAGGAAATTGACCGCCGGGCGGAAAAAATGCACATTCCGCCGTTTCTGGTCCATACCGCGCTGAAGATCACCTCGCCAAACGGTAAAAGCTATAGCGACCGTCTGGACAATGTGAAGACGGAAAAGCAGTTGAGCGCCATTTTTGATGACTTTATCGGGATGGTGCCGATGGGGCAGAAGTTGTTCGGTTCCCTTAACCCGGTGCACACCGGGGGGCCGATGCAGGTCAGCATTGCTTTTGCCGAGCAGCACACCTCCGGCTACCCGTGGAAAATGAACGGCACGGTGCGCCAGGAGGTCTTCAGTCTGCGCGGTGGCCTGTGGTTTGGCACCTATCATCTGCTGAACTATCCGGCCAGTTATAGTGCGCCATTGTACCGCTTTGCCGACTTCAACGCCGGCTGGTACGCCAGCCGTAACGCCGCCTTCCAGAACGCGGTGGTGAAAGCCAGCGGGGTAAAACTGGCGCTCGACGGCGACCTTATCCGCTACGACAGCGAGGAGCCGGGCAGCACCGAGCTGGCGGTGCGTCGCCTGGCGAGCCAGCTGGGGATGAGCGACAGCGAGATCCATCGTCAGTTGAAAAAGGGCGACAGCCTGGCGTTTGAGAAGACCGATCTCTATCAGCAGGTTTTCCGTCTCGCCGAGAAAAAGGCGGGCAAAACCCTGCCGCGGGAGATGTTGCCAGGGATCCAGCTGGAGAGTCCAAAAATCACCCGAAATCTGACGACGGCGTGGTTTGCGAAACGGGTTGATGAGCGGCGGGCAAACTGTATGGCGCGGCGTTAACGGCGCTGACGCCAGCGCACGATAAGCGCTAGTACCCCGATGAACGTGCAGCCGATCAGGAAAGGGATCAGACCAAAGAGGGTACCCACGGCGAGGCTGATGTCGACTTGCGGACGGCTGGCGTCCTGGGCTTGCATCAGGCGTTCAAATACCCCGGGGGCGTGGATCAGCATGCTGAGCATCTGCGCGCCGGCCCAGCAGCAGATCAACACGAACAGCCCGTAGGCGACATGGCTGCCGGTCAGCGCGCCCCTTTTTTTATTTCCCAAAAGCGATTTTGAAAAACTGAATTCAGCCATAGGCCCTCCCACATCTGCGCTGCTGGTTTTTTCTCCAGCTCTATGTCAGGTATTCTGGCAGTCAGGAGCCATCATCAGTATCAGATTGCTGGTAATTGCCGTCCAGGAATAATCCTGTTTTCGCCGTTGTGTTAACTGCGCAACAGGAGCACAAAAGGGAGAGCGGCGTCGCAATCCAGCAACATTCTCCATATCGCTACAGACCGCCGCGGGCGGCTATGCGAAGATGCGTTTTTTGCTGTTGGAGGCCGCATGAAGCTCACTGATAAAATTCGCCGCGATTGGCACTACTACGCCGTGGCGCTGGGGTTGATTTTTATTCTTAATGGCGTGGTGGGGCTGCTGGGGTTTGAAACACAGGGGTGGCAATCCTACGCCGTCGGTCTGATCACCTGGGTCATTAGCTTCTGGATTGCGGGCTTTGTGATCCGCCGCCGCCCGGCAGAAGAGGCCTGAGGCCGCCGCTGCCAGGCGGGGTAAAACGCGTTTTAGTTCATGGAGGTTTTCAGCGCCCGGTCCGCGGCATGGCGCTCCAGCGCCAGCTCAATCAGGCGGGTGATCAGGCTGGTGTAGTCGAGACCGCTGGCCTGCCACAGCTTCGGATACATGCTGATGTTGGTAAAGCCCGGCAGGGTGTTGATCTCGTTGATCACCACCTCGTTGTCGGCGGTGAGGAACACGTCGACACGAGCCATGCCGCTGCAGCCCAGGGTCTGGTAGGCCTGCACCGCGATAGCGCGAATTTTGTCGTTGATCTCAGGGGCGATAGCGGCCGGGACTACCACCTGCGCGCCCTGATCGTCGATATACTTGGTGTCGTAGGCGTAAAACTCGCTGTTGAGGACGATTTCACCGCAGGTGCTGGCCTGCGGGTGGTCGTTACCCAGCACCGCACACTCAATTTCCCGCCCTTTAATGCCTTGCTCCACCACCACTTTATGGTCAAATTCGAAGGCCAGGGCCACCGCCTGATGGTACTGCTCTTCGTTTTTAACTTTGCTGACGCCAACCGACGAGCCCTGATTAGCCGGCTTAACGAACAGCGGCAGGCCAAGCTTCGCTTCGACATCGGCAAAGCTGAACTGCGCGCGGTTGGCGCGGGTGAGTGTGATAAACGGGGCGACGGCGAGCCCGGCGTCGCGCAGCAGACGTTTGGTCACGTCTTTGTCCATACAGGCCGCAGAGCCCAGCACATCGGAGCCGACGAACGGCAGATTCGCCATGCGCAGCATCCCCTGCAGGGAGCCATCTTCACCCAGCGTGCCGTGGACGATCGGGAAAATCACATCGATGGCCGCCAGCGGTTGGCCGCTTTCGGCGTTAATCAGCTGCTGCGCTTCGCGGCCCGGGATCTGCGCCAGAGTCACCGTGGAAGGGCGCAGGGCAATGCGGGCAGGATCCTGTGCGTTGAGCAGGTAGTTGCCGGCGTCGTTGATATGCCACAGCCCCTGTTTATCAATACCCAACAGAACCACATCGAAGCGCGATTTATCAATCGCTTCCACGATATTCTTCGCTGACTGCAGCGACACTTCATGCTCCGCCGACTTGCCGCCAAAAACGATCCCAACCCTCATCTTTGCCATTTCAACTTCCATCCAGATAACATCAAAGGGCATAACATACCATGTGAAACCGCTGCCTGGCTGCCATAATATTTACCTGATCAATTGACGGGAGTGGGCGTGAGAGGAAAGACGCTGCTGGTGCTGGCCGGGCTGCTCGGCGCGGGCCTGTTGGGATACCGCAATCTGCCGCCGCACCTGAATCCGCTGGCGCCGCTGGCGCTGGACGATCCCCCGGGCTGGCTGACGTCGTTTAAGCTGCGCAGGCTGACGGCAGACCAGTGCGCCTCCCTGCTGGCGGAAGCCAATCGCCGGCGGCTTATCGCCAGCCGGCCGGTGGCCGACAGCGAGGGAAGCTGCCCTCTGCGTAACGTGGTGCGGGTGGCGAATTTTGGCTCGGTGCAGCTGAGCAGTAGTTTTCTCGCCAGCTGCCCGCTGGCGCTGAGCAGTGCGCTGTACATCGAGCAGCAGGCGAAGCCGCTGACCCGGCAGCTGATGGCGAGCGATCTGCGTCAGATCGATCATCTCGGCAGCTTTGCCTGCCGCAATATTTACCATCGTCAACAGGCGCGGCGCAGTGAACACGCCACGGCGGACGCGCTGGACGTCAGCGGTTTCCGTCTGGCGGACGGTAGACGCGTCAGCGTCCTGCAGGGCTGGCGGAGCGAGACCTCGCATCCCTGGCTGGTGGCGCTGTTGAACAACAGCTGCCATTACTTCGGTAACGCGCTGGGGCCAGAGTACAACGCGGCTCACGCCAACCATTTTCATTTCGGCATGCGCGGGCAGGGCTTCTGCTTTTGAGCATAAAGCGCTATGAGCAGCCTAAATGACCAGAAAATGCTTCGTCAGGCTCTCATCCGCAGCCATAAAACACCAAACTCACCGCCAGCGCATCTATGGTAGTACACCAGTGGGATGAAATTGCTAAGCTAGATAATAATTGGCAAATCATTAATGAATACGCGTAGTTATGGAATCCTGGAAGGTTAATCTCATCTCCGTCTGGTTTGGTTGCTTTTTTACCGGCCTGGCGATCAGTCAAATTCTCCCCTTTTTACCCCTCTACGTCTCCCAGCTCGGCGTCACCTCGCATGAAGCGCTATCGATGTGGTCGGGGCTGACCTTCAGCGTCACTTTTCTTGTCTCGGCGATCGTCTCGCCAATGTGGGGAAGCCTGGCGGACCGTAAAGGCCGCAAGCTCATGCTGCTGCGCGCCTCGTTGGGGATGGCGATTGCCATTTTACTGCAGGCCTTCGCCACCAACGTCTGGCAGCTGTTTATCCTGCGGGCGATCATGGGCTTAACCTCCGGTTATATTCCCAACGCCATGGCGCTGGTGGCCTCCCAGGTGCCGCGCGAGCGCAGCGGCTGGGCGCTAAGCACGCTGTCGACGGCGCAAATTAGCGGGGTGATCGGCGGTCCGCTGCTGGGCGGTTTCCTGGCGGACCACGTCGGGCTGCGGATGGTCTTTTTTATTACGGCGATCCTGCTGACCATCAGTTTTCTGGTGACCCTGTTTCTGATTAAAGAGGGCGTTCGCCCGCAGGTCAGCAAAAGCGAGCGTCTCACCGGGAAACAAGTCTTTGCCTCTTTGCCCTATCCGGGGCTGGTGATCAGCCTGTTCTTCACCACCCTGGTGATCCAATTGTGCAACGGCTCAATCGGCCCGATTCTGGCGCTGTTTATTAAGTCGATGGCGCCGGACAGCAACAATATCGCTTTTCTGGCCGGGATGATCGCCGCGGTGCCCGGCGTGTCGGCACTGATTTCTGCGCCACGGTTGGGTAAGCTTGGCGACCGCATCGGCACCTCGCGGATCCTGCTGGCGACGCTCTGCTGCGCGGTGGTGATGTTCTTCGCCATGTCCTTTGTCACCACCCCGCTGCAATTTGGTACGCTGCGTTTTCTGCTCGGCTTTGCCGATGGCGCGATGCTCCCGGCGGTGCAGACCTTATTGCTGAAGTACAGCAGCGACAGCGTCACCGGGCGTATCTTTGGCTATAACCAGTCGTTTATGTATCTGGGCAACGTCGCCGGGCCGCTAATTGGCGCCTCTGTGTCAGCCATGGCCGGCTTCCGCTGGGTGTTTATTGCCACCGCCATTATCGTTTTCATTAACCTCTGGCAGCTGGCGTGGATGCTGCGCCAAACCCGCCGGGCTAACGCCTGAACCTCTGCTGACGGTATTTATTGCGATACCGTCAGCATTATTCGCCTCAGCGGATTTACTATTACTTTTTGTTATCGTCATGGCGTGAACGCTATTCCATTTTATTATTTTCCAGGCAATCTGGTTATAAGCAACCCCGGTCATGATTAAACAATACTATTTATAGTGGTATTTTATTGTGGTAAAACGTTTCGCTGTATATTGGGTGTTGCGATGATTCTTAATTTAAGTAATTCTGAGGTCCGTCATCGCGTATGACATCCCAATCAAAACAGGCCTCGCATAAGGAACTGGTGCTATGAAGAATCTCATTGCTGAGTTACTGGTTAAACTGGCGCAAAAGGAAGAAGAAGCAAAGGAACTGACGGTGCAGGTTGAAGCGCTGGAGATCGTGGTCACCGCATTATTGCGCCATATGGAGCATGATGCCCAGCAGGCATTGATTCAGGATATTGAACAGGCGATTGACCAGGTGACCCCCTGTCCGCCGGTCAACGACCATGATGCGATGCTGTTGCAGCAATATCTAAAGAAGCTGTTGCGGCATCCTCGTAGCTAGTCTTTGTGACACGACAAGGATGCCGTCATTTTTCTGTCATCTCCCTTTTATAAAGTCTCCCTCGTTTTGTTTTTTTAAGTATTTTTTACATGGAGATGACAAAAGTGAAATTAAGCGCCCTGTTTATTGCCCTGATTCCTCTACTGGGCTCGCCGGTTATTCATGCAGAAACTACTGCTGCGCCGGTTCTGGAAAATCGCGCTGCGCAGGGAGATATCACCACTCCTGGCGGCGCGCGTCGTTTAACAGGCGATCAAACCGAAGCGCTGCGCGCCTCGTTAATCAATAAGCCAGCTAAAAACGTTATTTTGCTGATTGGCGATGGCATGGGTGATTCGGAAATTACCGCTGCGCGAAACTATGCCGAGGGGGCGGGCGGTTTCTTTAAAGGAATTGATGCTCTGCCGTTAACCGGGCAGTACACGCATTATTCGCTGGATAAAAAAACCGGGAAACCGGACTACGTGACCGACTCGGCGGCCTCCGCCACCGCCTGGACCACCGGCGTGAAGACTTATAACGGCGCGCTGGGCGTCGATATTCATGAGAATGCGCATCAGACCATCCTCGAGCTGGCGAAAGCGGCGGGGCTGGCCACCGGCAACGTTTCCACCGCCGAGCTGCAGGACGCCACTCCCGCGGCGTTGGTAGCGCATGTGACATCGCGTAAATGCTATGGCCCGACGGTCACCAGCGAAAAATGCCCCAGCAATGCGCTGGAAAAAGGGGGCAAAGGCTCCATTACCGAACAGCTGCTGAACGCCCGACCGGATGTCACCCTGGGCGGCGGCGCGAAGACCTTTGCCGAAACGGCGACGGCGGGCGAGTGGCAGGGCAAAACCCTGCGCGAGCAGGCGCAAGCGCGCGGCTACCAGATTGTGACCGATGCGGCTTCTCTTGCCGCCGCGACGGAAGCCAGTCAGGATAAACCGCTGCTGGGACTCTTTGCCGATGGCAATATGCCGGTACGCTGGGAAGGGCCGAAGGCGTCTTATCACGGTAATATCGATAAGCCGCCGGTGACCTGTACGCCAAACCCGAAGCGTGACGCCTCGGTGCCGACGCTGGCGCAGATGACCGAGAAAGCGATTGACCTGCTGAGTCGCAATGAGAAAGGTTTCTTCCTGCAAGTCGAAGGCGCGTCCATCGATAAGCAGGACCATGCGGCCAATCCGTGCGGCCAGATCGGCGAAACGGTTGATCTTGACGAAGCGGTGCAGAAGGCGCTGGAATTCGCGCGAAAAGACGGTAATACCCTGGTGATCGTCACCGCCGACCATGCGCATGCCAGCCAGATCATCCCGGCGGATAGCAAAGCCCCGGGGCTGACCCAGGCTCTGAACACGCACGATGGCGCGGTGATGGTGATGAGCTACGGCAACTCTGAGGAAGAGTCGATGGAGCACACCGGCACCCAACTGCGCATTGCGGCCTACGGTCCGCATGCGGCTAACGTCGTCGGCCTGACCGATCAGACCGACCTGTTCTCGACCATGAAAGCTGCCCTGAGTCTCAAATAAGTCGCTGCCGGTGGCGAAATTGCGTCACCGGCTGGTTTTTTTTCTATCTGCGTCCAGACTTACAACGTTCCACTCACAGAAGGATGGTGCGATGAAAATAACTTTATTGATGACCCTACTGTTTGGCTTGATCTTTATCAGCGCGGTTGGCGCGGCAGAAAAAACGCCCACTCCTCAGCAGCAAAGGATGACGGACTGCAATCAGCAAGCGTCAGCCAAAATGCTGAAAGGTGAGGAGCGCAAAACCTTTATGAGCCAGTGTCTGAAAAAAGAGACCACGACCTCGCAGGGAAAGGCGCTCACCCCTCAGCAGCAGAAAATGAGCGACTGCAGCAAAGCGGCCACGGCGAAATCACTGAAGGGCGATGAACGCAGTACCTTCATGAGTAGCTGCCTGAAGAAAGCCTGAAAAAAAGGGAGCGCTCGCGCTCCCTTGTTCTTTAACCTCTCAGGGCTTGAAGCCCGCCGGCTCAGCTTCAGGAGCGGCTCAGTTTCTCTGATTTTTCCATACACTGGGTGATGGCTTCGATTACCGCCGAGCGGAACCCTTTCTCTTCCAGCACGCGCACGGCTTCGATGGTGGTCCCGCCAGGGGAACAGACCATATCTTTCAGCGCCCCTGGGTGTTCTCCGCTCTCCAGCACCATTTTGGCGGAGCCCATCACCGCCTGGGCGGCGAATTTATAGGCCTGAGCGCGCGGCATTCCGCCGAGGACGGCGGCATCGGCCATCGCTTCGATAAACATAAAGACATAGGCCGGCGCCGAACCGCTTACCCCCACCACCGGATGGATCATCGGCTCGGCAATTTGCTCCGCCTGGCCAAAGCAACGGAAAATAGTCAGCACTTCGGCAACATCTTCGCTGCTCACCAGGGCGTTAGGCGTGACGGAGGTCATACCGGCGTTAACCAGCGACGGCGTATTCGGCATCGCGCGAATGATTTTGCGATCGTGGCCAAGGGCGCGCGCCAGCTGCTCAAGCGTAACGCCGGCGGCGATAGAGACCACCAGCGACTCTTTATTCAGGCTGGAGGCGATATCGCCCAGCACTTTGGTCATGATTCCCGGTTTAACCGCGCCGAAGACGATATCGGCAATCTGCGCCACTTCCTGGGCGCTGTCGGCGGCGTTGATGCCATACTGGTCGCGCAGAGCTGCAACCTTGTCCGGCGACGGGGTGTAGACCCAGATTTGTCCCGGCTGTACCTGACCGCTGGCGATCAGCCCGCCCAGAATGGCCTTACCCATATTGCCGCAGCCGATAAAGCCAATTTTCTTATCCATCACCATTCCCCTCTGCTTTTTTCGTTACGATCTGATTAGCTTACCATCCTGGCGCTTTCCTGGGGGAGAAAAGCAGGTAACATTGGCGTCACTTATTGCAGGTAACAGGAGCTGGCATGGCCATTTGGGTGGATGCGGACGCGTGTCCGAACGTGATTAAAGAGATTTTGTTCCGCGCGGCAGAGCGGACCCAGACTCCGCTGACGCTGGTGGCGAACCAGCCGCTGCGCGTGCCGCCGTCGCGTTTCATCCGCACCCTGCGGGTTGAGCAGGGTTTTGACGTGGCGGATAACGAAATCGTCCGCCAGTGCGCGGCGGGAGATTTAGTGATCACCGCCGACATCCCGCTGGCGGCAGAGGTGCTGGCGAAGGGCGGGGCAGCGCTGAACCCGCGCGGGGAACGTTACAGCGAGGCGACGATCCGCGAGCGGCTGACGATGCGGGATTTTATGGAGACATTACGGGCCAGCGGCGTTCAGACCGGCGGCCCGGATAGTTTATCGCAGCGCGATCGGCAACAGTTTGCCGCCGAGCTGGAGAAGTGGTTGCTGGCGGTTAAGCGTCGCCAGGGTTAAACCCAGCTATCGTCATCGCTGCCAAAATCATCGTCGCCAAAGCCGGCGTCGAAGTCGTCGTTCCAGGTATTGTCGGCAAGGAACTGATCGTCTCCCTGGCGGAACGGATCGTCACCTGCGGTGGTGTCCTGCGCGATGCTGTCCTGCGCGGAGGCGGCATCAGGCTGCGGCTTCTCTTCGATGATATTGACGATCTCCTGCGGGTGCGAGCCGCTGAACATATTGGTCAGCATATTGCCCAGCACCACGCCGCCTGCCACGCCAGCGGCCGTTTGCAGCGCGCCCGCCATAAAGCCGCCGCCGCGTGCGGCAGCCTGCGGGGCATAGTTCTGCTGCGGTGGTGGCGTATACTGCGGCTGAGCGCTGGCCTGCGGGCGACCATATTGCTCCGCGCCCGGGATAGGGTCAGAACCGCGTGACGAGCCGCCACCGCCAAACAGGCCGGAGAGGAAGCCGCCGCTGCTGGGCTTTGCCGCCTGCAGTTGGCTGACCTGACTCTCCAGCGCCTGGATGCGATCGTTAAGCTGTTTAATCGCGGCTTCCTGGATAAGAATGGTTTGCGCCATATAGTAGGGGGCCGCCGGCTGCGCGCTCACGTGTTGGGCAATCCGCTCCTCGGCGCTGGCATCGCGCGATGCGCTGTGCGCCTCAGCCTCTTTCAGCCGGGAAAACAGTCCATCAATAAGGCGTTGTTCTTCAGATTGCATGTTACATTCCTCTGTCACACTGTCGAATAGGCATCAGGGTGCTTCTGAAACATGATGTTGTAAATATGTTGCTTCGTAAAGCTATGCATAAATGTGTTACCGTTTACGCCAGCGGTGGATAAAAAATAACGCCAAGCGGAAAGTAAAGCTGGTTAAACACTAAATGCAATGATAAGTTTACATTAATAGCCCCTCTTCTCACCGTGGTAATGGGGTGTAAAGAAGTTGTGTAATTTTTTCTTTACGTATGCATTGCGGGACAGACAGCGATAATACGTGCTTTCGTTTTCATTTTTTTGCGACAGACGGAACCAGGGGGTCTTCGGTTATGACACAGCCTATCTTTCTTATTGGGCCACGCGGCTGCGGTAAAACCACCGTCGGCCATGCGCTGGCGCGAGCGCGGCATTTTCAGTTCTCCGATACCGATCATCGGCTACAGGCCCATGAGCAGCGGACGGTGGCTGAGATCGTGCAGGCGGAAGGGTGGGCGCGTTTTCGCGAACTGGAGACCCTGTCGCTGAAGGCTGTGACCCTGCCGAATACGGTAATCGCCACCGGCGGCGGCATTGTGCTGGCGGAAGCTAACCGTCAGTTTATGCGGGAGAATGGCGTGGTGATTTATCTGCAGGCCTCGGTGTCGGCGCTGATTGACCGTCTGGAAGCCTACCCGAAAGCCGAACAGCGGCCGACGCTGACCGGAAAACCGGTGCGCGAGGAAGTGGGCGAGGTGCTGGCGCAGCGCGAAGCGTTATACCGGGACGCTGCCCACCATATTGTGGATGCCACGGCCTCGCCGGATCGGGTGGTGGAGCAGATTATGTCCATGCTGTGCAGCGCGACGGCAACCCCGGTAAGTTAAGAATTTACTTACATTAAGGCGGCGAGGGGCGCCTATACTTAATAGTTCTGCTACCAGAAGAAGGAAGAACTATGCCAAACAGGCCCCCATATCCGAGAGAAGCGCGCGTGGTTGCGGTAGAGAAAGGTCCTCAGGGTCAGACGGTGACCTGGTATCAGCTCCGTGCGGATTATCCTGAGCCTGATTCGCTTATCAGCGAACATCCTACCGAGCAGGAAGCCGTGGATGCCAAACGGCGTTATGAAGATCCTGACAAGTCGTAACCCCCTGAGCCCGAATTGCCCGCCATGCTGGCAATATCGGGCGTATCTCACATTTTTTATTTATCAGTCGTACTAATGAATATCTAACACACGGATTTTTCAGGCACGGCGCCGCCGCCCGGCAATCTTTACATTCAACCGCGGCGTGGAGCTGCTACGCTTCTCGACGGTTGATTTTTACTCACCAGGGGGGCGGATGCTGTGTGTGGAAAGCCTGTGTTGAAGCAGTGGTTGTGAAAAGGTACATGATATGAGTAGTGCAACGATGGCAATTTTGACCATCGGCGTTGTGCCGCTGGCGGGAGTATTGCCGCTCCTGACCGAACATATCAGGGAAGAACAGATCGCCCACATCAGCCTGCTGGGCGAGATGACGCCTGACGAGGTAATGGCCGAGTACGCCGTAGGTGACGGCGAGAAAGGACTCCTGACCTTGCTCAGTAATAACCAGTTGGTGATGGTGTCGCGACAGAAAATTGAACGCGATGTCCGCAGCGCGATCGCGATGCTGGATCGACAACATTATGATGTGATCCTGCTGCTCAGTTCCGAACAGCTGACCGGTTTTACCACCCACCACGCGATCCTCCTCGAGCCGCAGCGGATCATCCCGCCGCTGGTGGCATCGATCGTCGATGGGCACCAGGTAGGGGTGATCGTGCCGGTGGAAGAGATCATGCCCATGCAGCGGCAAAAGTGGCTCTCGCTGGAAAAGTCGCCATACTACGCGCTGGCCAATCCGTTTACCGGCAGCGACAGCGAGCTATTAACCGCCGGCAAAACGCTGCTGGAGCAGGGTGCCGACGTGCTGGTCCTCGACTGTCTCGGTTACTATCAGCATCATCGCGATGTGTTACAAAAAGCCCTCGATGTTCCGGTTTTGCTGTCGAATGTGCTGGTTTCCCGACTGGCGGCAGAACTATTGGTCTAATGTGTTAATTTCGCGTGACAGGGGCAAGGAGCGCCCCCTATATTGAGCCTTTAACCGACGATCAGAAGGGCTTGTTTATGCTTCAAAGCAATGAATACTTTGACGGAAAAGTGAAATCCATTGGCTTCACCAGCAGCAGTACCGGTCGCGCCAGCGTTGGCGTGATGGCGGAAGGGGAATACACCTTTGGTACGGCGCAGCCGGAAGAGATGACGGTAGTCAGCGGGGCGCTGAATGTCCTGCTGCCGGGTGAGACTGAGTGGAAAGTTTACGCTGCCGGCGAAGTTTTCAATGTGCCAGGCAACAGCGAATTTCATCTGCAGGTGGCTGAGCCAACCTCTTATCTGTGCCGCTATCTGTAAGCCAGCGTGACGCCCGGCGTCTGCCGCCGGGTTGTTTTTTCCTTCCTGCCCGGCAGGAAGGAAAGCGGCGCTTAGCGCTGCGCTTCGCCGCCGAGCCCTTCCACCAGGCTTTGGATCAGGGCAGCCAGCTCGCCGGTCATTAAGATAAAGTCGGCGTCAAAGCGCTGGGCGAAATCTTCCCGATCGATATCTTCGTTTTGGTCGCGCAGTTCATCGCAGAACTTGAGGCGCTTAATTGACGCGTCGTCGCAGATCACAAACTGAATACGCTGCTGCCAGTCCAGCGCCAGCTTGGTGACGACCTTCCCGGCCTCAATGTGTACAGCGATTTCGTCGCTAACCAGATCCTGCTTCTTGGCGCGGATCACGCCGCCATCTTCCAGCATCGCTTTCAGCTCGGCTTCGTCCAGCAGCTGGAAGCCCTGCGCCACGGTGCCGGAGCGGACCCACTCGGTCAGCGTTAGCTCAATCGGATTCTCCAGGGTCAGCGGCACCACCGGCAGCGAGCCGAGGGTTTTACGCAGCAGGGCCAGAGTATCTTCCGCTTTCTTCGCGCTGGCGCAGTCGACCATGATCAGGCCGTTGACGGTGTCGATCCACATCATTGTCTGGCTGAAGCGGCTGAAGGCGCGCGGCAGTAGCGAGTGCAGCACTTCATCTTTCAGGGAATCTTTCTCGGTCTTCTTCAGCTTGCGCCCCTGATCGGCTTCCAGCTTCTGGATCTTTGCCTCCAGCGCCTGCTTAATCACCGGCGACGGCAGGATCTTCTCTTCTTTACGCGCGCAGATAATGATCTGGCCGTTTGCCGTATGCGTCAGCGCGTCGCTGTGCGATCCCATCGGCGACACCCAACCGGTTTTCGCCATATCCTGGCTGCCACAAGGGGTAAATGTCAGCTCGGCCAGCTGTTTTTCCATCTCCTCGGCGCGCAATTCGATATCGCGGCTGAGACGGTAAACCATTAAATTTTTGAACCACAGCATGATAATTTCCACGGCTTTGTCGTTAAATCAGGCGGGCATGATAGCGAATTGTCGCTATGCTTGCATTGTTAATCGGGGTGAGGAGCTGAGCGTGCGTATTGGTATTGATTTAGGTGGAACAAAAACCGAAGTGATAGCCCTGAGCGATCAGGGAGAGCAGCTGTTTCGCCACCGGTTACCCACGCCGCGGGAGGACTACCGGCAAACCATCGAGACCATCGCCACTCTGGTGGCGATGGCCGAGCAGGCGACCGGACAGCAGGGTACCGTGGGGATGGGCATTCCTGGCTCAATTTCGCCTTATACCGGGGTGGTGAAAAACGCCAACTCGACCTGGCTCAACGGCCAGCCCTTTGATAAGGACCTCAGCCTGCGCCTTGAGCGGGAAGTCCGGCTGGCTAACGATGCCAACTGTCTGGCGGTGTCGGAAGCGGTGGACGGCGCGGCGGCGGGGGCGCAAACGGTATTCGCGGTAATTATCGGCACCGGCTGCGGCGCCGGGGTGGCGCTCAACGGGCGGGCGCATATCGGCGGCAATGGTAACGCTGGCGAATGGGGACATAACCCATTGCCGTGGATGAACGACGATGAGCTACGCTACCGTGCGGAAGTCCCTTGCTACTGCGGCAAACAGGGGTGTATCGAAACCTTTATCTCCGGCACCGGTTTCGCCACCGACTATCAGCGGCTGAGCGGCAAAGGGTTAACCGGCAGCGAGATTATGCGCCTGGTGGGAGAAGGTGACGAAAAGGCTGAACTGGCGCTGAGCCGCTATGAACAGCGGCTGGCGAAATCGCTGGCCCACGTGGTGAATATCCTCGACCCGGACGTTATCGTGCTGGGCGGCGGGATGAGCAACGTCGAACGGCTGTATCAGACGGTGCCGGACCTGGTGAAGCAGTGGGTCTTCGGCGGCGAGTGTGAAACGCCGATCCGCAAAGCGATGCACGGCGACTCCAGCGGGGTACGCGGCGCGGCCTGGCTGTGGCCGCTCCAGGGGACCTGAACCGCTTCCCCGCCCCCTAACCCTCTCCCGAGGGAGAGGGTTAGGGGGCGGGGACATCGCCATAATTCAGACCTCACTCCACCGCAAACGCTTTGTCCAGCCGGCTATAGCCCAGGCCGTTAATCTTCTTCACTTTGATCTGCACCGGAATGCGGTCTTTCATCGCCTCCACGTGGCTGATCACCCCGATAATCTTACCGCTGGCGTTAAGGGCATCCAGGGCGTCCAGCGCCGTGTCCAGCGTTTCGCTGTCGAGGGTGCCGAAGCCTTCATCAAGAAACAGGGAGTCAATCCGCGTCTTATGGCTCACCAGGTCTGACAGCGCCAGGGCCAGCGCCAGGCTGACGAGGAAACTTTCGCCGCCGGAGAGGGTGCGGGTGTCGCGCACGGCGTCGGCCTGCCAGGTATCGACAACCTCCAGCTCCAGCGCCTCGCTGGCCTTGCGCTGTAGCAGATAGCGGCCATGCAGGCGGTTGAGCTGCTGGTTTGCCAGCCAGACCAGATTATCCAGCGTCAGCCCCTGGGCGAATTTGCGGAACCGGTCGCCGGTGCTGGAGCCGATCAGCGAATTGAGATAGCCCCAGTCGTCCGCCAGCTGCGCCGCCTCTGCAATCTGCTGCCCCAGCGCCTGCTGCTGTTGACGGCTCTCTGCGTCCTGCCTGAGTTGCTGGCGGATCTCACCCTGGCGGGTAGTGTTATCCCGCAGCCGCTGGGCCAGGGCGTGCAGCTGGGTTTGCAGGGTGGGGACGTCAGCGTCCACCCCTTGCGGACGCAGCGCCAGGTGCGCCTCATGTTGCCGGGTCGCCTGCTCGCAGAGCGCGGCCGCTTGCTGAAGCTGCTGCTCCAGCGTCTGTTTTAACTGCGTCAGCCGCTGGGCGGTCTCGTCATCCAGCAGCGCGGCGAGGAACGCCTCCCGATCGCTAAAGCGGCTGGCGGCCAGGGCGGAGGTGAAGTGCGCCTGCGACTGGTCCAGACGCGCCTTTTCCTGAGTTTCCTGCTGCTGCTGGGCGACAAGCTGGCTGTGCAGCGACAGGCATTCCTCGTGGATTTCGCGCCAGTTGTCCGGGATGGCCGACTCAGCTTCAACCTCTGTCTCGTCGCTGGTCGGCAGCGTCTCCAGCAGTGGCCGCAGAGCAGCGATTTGCTGCTGAATGGCATCATGTTGGGTCTGTTGCGCCTGCCACTGGGCAAATTCGCTTTCGCGAGCGTGCAGCCAGGCGGCTTCTGTCCCTTCTGCCGGCAGGCTCAGGGCCAGGGCCTGCAGGGCGCTCTCCAGTCCCTGGCGCGTGGCCGCCAGCTGCTGCTCAGCCTGGCGCTCCAGCGCCTGCTGATCGTTAAGCTGACTCTGCAACATCAGGCGCTGGCTGAGCTGATAGAGCTGCTGCTCGTAGCGCTCCTGCTCCTGCATCCAGTCGTTTATCTCTTGCGCAATATCCCGCGCGATGTGCAGAGAGGCGCAGGTCTCCTGCCACGCTTTAGTAAGCGCTTGCTCTTCCTCTGCGAGCCGCCCGGCCGCTTCGGTGTCACGCTGAAGCTGTTGCGTCAGGGCCTTGACCTGCCCGAGGATCAGCAGGCCTTCTTCTTTCAGCGCGGCGACCTCCTTTTCCAGCGCATCGCGGCGGCGCTGATTATCCGTGAGCGTCAACGAGGCGTATTGTTCAATCGCCGGGTGTTCACAGGCGCCGCACAGCGGACAGGGCTTTCCCGCCTCGAGCCGGTCGCGGTAGCTTTCCAGGTCTTTAATCGTTTCTTCCCGCTGGCAGAGCGCCTTCAGGTCGAGATAGTGCTGGTTTTTGTCTTTATATTGTTCCCGGCGCAGCGTCAGGGTGGCGTTAAGTTTTACCTGCTCCGCCTGCGCCTGCTGGACGCTCTCGGCGTTCTGGCGCAGACGCTTGCGCAGCAACTGATGCTGCTCATGCAGGGAGATCAGGCGCTGGCGCAGCGGCCGCGATTGGGTTTGCTGTTCTATCGCTGCGGCAACGTCATCCGCGCTCAGGGTGAGAGGGCTGGCTGGCAGCGTGGCCAGCTTCTGGCGTAGCGCGGCCAGGCGGGTGCTCTGAGCCGTTAGCTGTTGTTTATCCCGCGTCAGTTGCGAGAATTGCGCTCGCCAGCCGGCGATCTCCTGACCCCATAAGCGGAAACGCTCATGGGCGGCCAGCCACTGCGCCAGATCGGCCAGTTCAGCCTGACGCTGCTGCTGAGCGCGCAAGGCGCCCTGGCGGATGCGCGCGCGCAGCGCCGTGCTGGCAAGTAAGCGAGCATTTACTTCACTGATCCGCTGCCGGGTTTGCGCCAGGCCTGCCGTCTGCTCCTGCTGGCGCTCCCACAGGGGACGCAGTTGGGCGGCGGGCTGGGCCAGCTCAAGCTTCGCCAGCGCCGGGGCGGCGTCCGCCAGCGCCTGGCGGGCCTGCTGCTGCCGGGTGGCGGCCTGCTGCTGCTGCTGCGCCAGCTCGTCGCGGCGGGTCAGCCACTGGAGCTGCTGCTGCTGGCTCTGCTGCTGGGCCAGCAGGGCTTTTTCTTCGTCAGTAAGTACCTGCAAACTTTCCTGCAGCGCCTGCTGCTGGGCCTCCGTCAACAGGACGATGCCCGCCGCCTGGGCTTCGAACTTCTCCAGCGCATGGCGAGCGGCTTTGTGATGTTCGTAGACCATGGCAGAAATCTGGCCGTAGATTTCCGTTCCGGTCAGCTCCTCCAGCAGCTCCGCGCGATCGCTCGGCTTCGCGTTCAGGAAGGCGGCAAATTGCCCCTGGGAAAGCAGCATCGAGCGGGTGAAGCGGCCATAGTCGAGGCCGGTAAGCGTCGCGGTTTGCTCCAGCTTGTCCGAGACTTTATCAGCGAGGATTTTGCCGTCAGCGCAGCGCGCCAGCTCGACGCGGGGCGCCTGCAGATTGCCATCCGGCTGGTTACGGGCCCGGTTCTGGCTCCAGAAAGCGCGGTAGGCGATGCCTTTTACTTCAAACTCGACTTCCGCCAGACACTCGGCGGTATCGCGGGTCATCAGGTCGTTTTGCGACTGGGAGACTTTATTCAGGCGCGGCGTTTCATGATAGAGCGCCAGGCAAATGGCGTCGAGCAGCGTGGTTTTCCCGGCCCCGGTGGCGCCGGTAATGGCGAACAGGCCATTGCTGGCGAACGGCTCGGCGGTAAAGTCTATCTTCCATTCCCCTTTCAGGGAGTTGAGGTTTTTCAGACGCAGACTGAGGATTTTCATGCGTTTTCGTTCTCCGCGGTGAGCGTATGCACCGTATGGGCGAACAGCTCATGCAGCCGGGCGCGCTTCATCTCGTCAATTTCGGTCAGCGCCAGCCGGCGCTCGAATACCTCCTCCACCTTCAGTTCACTGAGCGTCTCCCGCTGGGCGTTGAGCAGTATTTTCTCGCGCTGCTCGCGGCTGCGGCGCACCAGCAGCACTTCCACCGGCAGATCCTCCGTCAGCGCCTGAATATGCCGCTGAATATCGTGCAGATAGTCCTCGGTGGTGATTTCGATATCCAGCCACACCGGCGGGTCCTGCTCGACGCCGCGCCACTGCTCCAGCTGGGCGGTGATGGCGGCCAGATCGCCTTTGATTACCGCCAGAGGCTGGGTCACGGGCACCTCCAGGGTTTCCACGGCGCTAAGTCGCCCCTCGCTAAAGCTCACCAGATGCACCGATTTCGCTTTGCCGGTTTCATCGAAGCTCAGCGGCAGCGGCGAGCCGCTGTAGCGGATATGCTCGCAGCCGCCGACCATCTGCGCCCGGTGAATATGGCCCAGCGCGATGTAGTCGGCAGGGGGGAAGTGTTGCGCCGGAAAGGCATCCAGTGTGCCGATGTAAATGTCGCGGACGGCATCGCTTTTGCTGGCGCCGACGGTGGTCAGATGGCCGCTGGCAATGATGGGCAGCGGCCGATCGCCGCGCAGCGCGCAGGCCTGCTGATACTGCTCCTGATAATAGTCGCTGATGGAGTGCAGCAGCTGCTGCTGTTTTTCCCGACCGGAGTGACCGGCCTGGCTGGTCACCAGCTCGCGCGGGCGTAAAAACGGCACCGGACAGAAGATGGCGCCCGGCGTGCCGTCGCGCAGCGGCAGCTCAATCGGCGCGTAGCCGGCGTTCGCCACCACGGTGGTGTGTAAAAAGGCGAGGATATCGCGGGATTCATTGAGCATCGCCACCGAGTCGTGGTTGCCCGCCAGCACCACCAGGCGACAGCCGGTCTGCTGCAACTGGACGACGAAACGGTTATACAGTTCGCGGGCGTAGCTCGGCGGCGAGCCGGTATCAAAAATATCGCCAGCCACGATAATGGCGTCGACTTCATGCTCCTGCGCGCGGTCCAGTAGCCAGGTAAGAAAAGCGTCGTGTTCGGCCGCGCGGCTTTTGCTGTAAAAATTCTGGCCCAGGTGCCAGTCGGAGGTGTGAAGGAGGCGCATAAATCTTCCCTAGCGAAAAAAGCATGGGCGGCAGTATACCACTTGTTAGTGAGGGGTAAGTCCGCGTCGTGCTTCAAAATACCCGATCATCAGACGGTCATTTTTTTCATAAATCTGTCACAAAAGTGACGCATAATGACGCCGCACTTCTATACTGATGGCTAAAAAAAACAGGGTAAATAATGGCGAGAAGAATTCTGGTCGTTGAAGATGAAGCTCCAATCCGCGAAATGGTCTGCTTTGTTCTGGAGCAAAATGGCTTTCAGCCTGTCGAAGCGGAAGATTATGACAGCGCGGTGAATCAACTCAATGAACCCTGGCCTGATTTGATTCTCCTGGACTGGATGCTGCCGGGCGGTTCGGGGCTGCAGTTTATTAAACTGCTCAAGCGCGAGGCGATGACGCGGGATATTCCGGTAGTGATGCTGACCGCGCGTGGAGAAGAAGAGGATCGCGTTCGCGGCCTGGAGACCGGCGCGGATGACTACATCACCAAGCCTTTCTCTCCGAAAGAGCTGGTGGCGCGAATCAAAGCGGTGATGCGCCGTATTTCACCGATGGCGGTGGAAGAGGTGATCGAAATGCAGGGGCTGAGCCTCGACCCTTCATCGCACCGGGTAATGACCGGCGACAGTCCGCTGGATATGGGACCGACGGAATTTAAATTATTGCACTTCTTTATGACCCATCCGGAGCGGGTGTACAGCCGTGAACAGCTGCTGAACCACGTCTGGGGGACCAACGTTTATGTGGAAGACCGCACGGTGGACGTCCATATTCGCCGCCTGCGCAAAGCGCTGGAACACAGTGGCCATGATCGTATGGTGCAAACGGTTCGCGGCACGGGGTATCGTTTCTCCGCCCGTTTCTGAATTTTGACAGGAGTGTGACCCGTGCTGGAACGGCTGTCATGGAAAAGGCTGGCGCTGGAGCTCTTTTTAGCGTGTATTCCGGCCCTGATTCTGGGGGCGTTTGTGGGTCATCTGCCGTGGTTTTTACTGGCGGCAGTGACCGGTTTGCTGATCTGGCATTTCTGGAATTTGATGCGCCTGTCGTGGTGGCTGTGGGTGGACCGGAGCATGACTCCTCCGCCTGGCCGCGGCAGTTGGGAGCCGCTGCTGTATGGTCTGCACCAGATGCAGATGCGTAATAAAAAGCGTCGGCGCGAGCTGGGAAGCCTGATTAAACGCTTTCGCAGCGGGGCGGAATCGCTGCCGGATGCGGTCGTCCTGACCACGGAAGAGGGGGCTATTTTCTGGTGTAATGGCCTGGCGCAGCAGATTCTAAACCTGCGCTGGCCGGACGACAGTGGCCAAAACATTCTTAACCTTCTGCGCTATCCCGAGTTCGCCAACTATCTGAAACAGCGCGATTTTTCAAAGCCGCTCAATCTGGTGCTGAATAACGCCCGTCATCTGGAAATTCGCGTGATGCCCTACAGCGACAAGCAGTGGCTGATGGTGGCGCGCGACGTGACGCAGATGCATCAGCTGGAAGGGGCGCGGCGGAACTTTTTCGCCAACGTCAGCCATGAGTTGCGCACCCCACTGACGGTGCTGCAGGGCTATCTGGAGATGATGCAGGAGCAGGTGCTGGAGGGGGCGACCCGAGAAAAAGCCCTGCACACCATGCGGGAGCAAACTCAGCGTATGGAAGGTCTGGTGAAGCAGCTGCTGACGCTGTCGCGTATTGAAGCCGCGCCGGCGCTGGCGATGAATGATCGCATCGACGTGCCGATGATGCTGCGGGTGGTGGAGCGCGAGGCGCAAACCCTCAGCCAGGAGAAACAGACGCTGATCTTCACCGTCGATGAGCAGCTCAAGGTGCTGGGTAATGAGGAGCAACTGCGCAGCGCCATCTCCAACCTGGTCTATAACGCGGTGAACCACACCCCGCCGGGGACCGAAATTCGCGTCAGCTGGCAGCGAACCCCGCAGGGAGCGCTGTTCAGCGTCGAGGATAACGGGCCAGGCATTGCGCCGGAGCATATTCCCCGTCTGACCGAGCGTTTTTATCGGGTGGATAAAGCCCGTTCCCGGCAAACGGGGGGCAGTGGCCTGGGACTGGCGATCGTCAAACACGCGGTTAACCATCATGACAGCCGGCTGGAAATAGACAGCACGGTGGGCAAGGGAACCCGCTTTAGCTTCCTGCTCCCGGAACGATTAATTGCCAAAAATGACGCCTGATCGACGCGCTGTCAGTTTATCTTGCCAATGACCAGCTTCAGCTGGTCATTTTCATTGGCAGTCGTTTTTTCTCGCCTATTTAATGAGCGTGCGCTGCTTTTTTGTTCGCATGATAAGCCACGGGTTTTCTATCAATATGGTAAATGATTCTGGTGTTAAAGACATAACCAGCATAATCATCTGCTTTTGCGATCGTGCCTTGCTTTAAAACGTTATAAGCGTTTAAATTGCGCCTGCGCAGTCGATGACAGACTGCTTTTGCGTGGTAATACCAAAAACAATTCTTTCCCACGCCGCTTCGGGAGCATATCTCGCTGAGTTTACCGGCAATGGCCGCTGTATCGTCCCTGAGAGGGGAGCGCGGTATTTTTCCATTTTTTTACAACACCACATCCACAGGCAGTAATGAATTTATGACCCATCAGTTAAAATCTCGCGACATCATAGCGTTGGGCTTTATGACCTTCGCGTTGTTCGTTGGCGCAGGCAACATTATTTTCCCTCCGATGGTTGGTTTACAGGCGGGCGAGCACGTCTGGACGGCGGCGATCGGCTTCCTGATCACTGCGGTGGGTCTGCCGGTGCTGACGGTGGTGGCGCTGGCGAAAGTCGGCGGCGGCGTTGAAAGCCTGAGCACCCCGATTGGTAAAGTGGCCGGTATCCTGCTGGCGGTGGTGTGCTATCTCGCGGTAGGACCGCTGTTCGCGACGCCGCGTACCGCGACCGTCTCCTTTGAGGTCGGTATTGCGCCGCTGACCGGCGACGGCCCGCTGCCGCTGCTGATCTACAGCGTTATTTACTTCGCGCTGGTGATTCTGGTCTCCCTCTATCCGGGCAAACTGCTGGACACCGTGGGCAATTTCCTTGCGCCGCTGAAAATTATCGCCCTGATTGTGCTGGCGGTCGCCGCCATCATCTGGCCAGCGGGCCCGATCAGCGACGCGCTGGAAGCGTATCGTACGGCGCCATTCTCCAATGGCTTCGTCAACGGCTACCTGACCATGGATACCCTCGGCGCGATGGTGTTCGGCATCGTGATTGTTAATGCCGCTCGCTCACGCGGCGTCAGCGAAGCGCGTCTGTTGACCCGTTATACCGTCTGGGCTGGTCTGATGGCGGGCGTCGGCCTGACCCTGCTGTATCTGGCGCTGTTCCGTCTGGGCTCTGACAGCGCTACTCTCGTGGATCAGTCCGCCAACGGCGCGGCGATCCTCCATGCCTACGTGCAGCACACCTTCGGCGGGGCGGGCAGTTTCCTGCTGGCGGCGCTGATCTTCATCGCTTGCCTGGTGACGGCGGTGGGCCTGACCTGCGCCTGCGCTGAGTTCTTTGCCCAGTATCTGCCGTTCTCCTATCGCACGCTGGTCTTTGTTCTCGGCCTGTTCTCCATGGCGGTCTCCAATTTGGGCCTTAGCCATCTGATCCAGGTATCGATTCCGGTGCTGACCGCTATCTATCCGCCGTGTATCGCACTGGTTGTATTAAGCTTTACCCGCAGTTGGTGGCATAATTCGTCCCGCGTTATCGCGCCGGCCATGTTTATCAGCCTGATGTTTGGTATCATTGACGGGATTAAGTCATCGGCATTTGCCGCGATTCTGCCGGACTGGACCGCGCGTCTGCCGCTGGCGGAGCAGGGCCTGGCCTGGCTGATGCCCACCGCCGTGATGACCATTCTCGCGGTGATCTGGGATCGCGCAGCCGGACGTCAGGTGACTTCCAGCGCGCATTAACCGGCGGTGAGGACAAGCGTTTAACCACGGGACTTCGGGTTCCGTGGTTTTTTATTTTTTGTGTTAAACGGCATTGAAAAACCACGATGGAAAGTAGTAACAAGCTTAAGCGCGGGCTAAGCACCCGGCACATTCGCTTTATGGCCCTGGGTTCCGCCATCGGCACCGGGCTTTTTTACGGCTCGGCCGACGCCATTAAAATGGCCGGACCCAGCGTACTGTTGGCCTACATTATCGGCGGCGTCGCGGCATATATCATTATGCGGGCGCTCGGTGAGATGTCGGTGCATAACCCTGCCGCCAGCTCATTCTCCCGCTATGCCCAGGAAAACCTCGGCGGACTGGCGGGCTATATCACCGGCTGGACCTACTGCTTTGAAATCCTGATCGTCGCCATCGCCGACGTTACCGCCTTCGGCATCTACATGGGCGTCTGGTTCCCGACGGTGCCGCACTGGATCTGGGTGCTCAGCGTGGTGCTGATCATCTGCGCCGTCAACCTGATGAGCGTCAAGGTGTTTGGCGAGCTGGAGTTCTGGTTCTCGTTCTTCAAAGTGGCCACCATTATCATCATGATCCTCGCCGGGTTCGGCATCATTATCTGGGGGATCGGCAACGGCGGCCAGCCGACGGGGATTCATAACCTGTGGAGCAACGGCGGCTTCTTCAGCAACGGCTGGCTGGGAATGGTTATGTCGCTGCAGATGGTGATGTTCGCTTACGGCGGCATCGAAATCATCGGCATTACCGCCGGTGAGGCGAAGGACCCGGAGAAATCCATTCCGCGCGCCATCAACTCGGTGCCGATGCGCATTCTGGTGTTCTACGTCGGCACGCTGTTCGTCATTATGTCCATCTACCCGTGGAATCAGGTGGGAACCGACGGCAGCCCCTTCGTCCTGACCTTCCAGCATCTGGGCATTACCTTCGCGGCCAGTATTCTTAACTTCGTGGTCCTGACGGCTTCGCTGTCGGCGATTAACTCCGACGTGTTCGGCGTGGGCCGTATGCTGCACGGCATGGCTGAGCAGGGCAGCGCGCCGAAGGTGTTCGCTAAAACGTCGCGTCGCGGTATTCCGTGGGTGACGGTGATGGTGATGACCATTGCGCTGCTGTTTGCGGTATACCTAAATTACATCATGCCGGAGAACGTTTTCCTGGTGATCGCCTCCCTGGCCACCTTCGCCACGGTGTGGGTGTGGATTATGATCCTGCTGTCACAGATAGCCTTCCGCCGCCGTCTGTCGCCCGAAGAGGTTAAGGCGCTGAAATTCAAAGTCCCTGGCGGGGTGGTGACCACGGTGATCGGCCTGCTGTTCCTGGCCTTTATTATCGCCCTTATCGGCTATCATCCGGACACCCGCATCTCGCTGTACGTCGGTATGGCGTGGATTGCGCTGTTGCTGCTCGGCTGGGTCTTTAAGACCCGCCGTGAGCGCCGCCTGGCGCAGGCTCAGTAATCGACATCGCCCCGGTCAGCATCGCGCGGCCGGGGCGGCTTGCGGTCCCGCGTCCTCCCCCGTTATCCTCCCCCAAAAAGTTCTGAGATGATGAGTTCTGCGCCCGGCGGCTATGGCAAGGTGTGCCCATTCTGCACAATGAGGATTCACGATGTTGAAGGCATGGCACCTTCCGGTTGCACCCTTTATCAAGGTGCAACAGGACCGACTGTTTATTACTCTGTGGTTAAGCGGTGAGTCGCTGCCGCAGCGGATCACGCTGCGCGCGGAAGAGGATAACGAAGAGCTGTCGCTGCCGATGCAGCGGCTCCGCCAGGCGCCGCAGCCAGGCGTGGTGGCATGGCGCGGCGAAATCTCTCTCGCCAGCGGCCAGCCGCGCCGCCGCTACAGCTTTAAGCTGCTGTGGGCCGACCATCAGCGCTGGTTTACGCCACAAGGCTTCACCCGATTCCCGCCGGCCCGACTGGAGCAGTTCGCCATTGACCTGCCGGACGCCGGCCCGCAGTGGGTGGCCGATCAGGTGTTCTATCAAATTTTCCCCGATCGCTTTGCCCGCAGCGCCGCGCGTGACGCCGACCAGGATGCGGTCTATTACCATCACGCGGCGGGACGGGAGATTGTGCGCAAGGCGTGGGACGACCCGCTTACCGGCGAGGCGGGCGGGTCGACGTTCTACGGCGGGGATCTCGACGGCATCAGCGAAAAACTTCCCTACCTGAAGCAGCTCGGCGTAACCGCTCTGTATCTGAACCCGGTTTTCGCCGCCCCCAGCGTGCATAAATACGATACCGAGGATTATCGGCGCGTCGATCCGCAGTTTGGCGGCGACGCGGCGCTGCTCCGGCTGCGCCACAACACCCAGCGGGCGGGAATGCGCATGATCCTCGACGGCGTGTTCAACCATACCGGCGATTCCCATCCCTGGTTCGACCGTCACCAGCAGGGCAGCGGCGGCGCCGGCCACGATCCGGACTCCCCGTGGCGCGACTGGTTTACCTTCTCAGAGGAGGGGCAGGCGCACAACTGGCTGGGTTATGCCAGTCTGCCGAAGCTCGACTATCGGTCGACCAGCCTGGTCAACGAGATCTATGCCGGTGAAGACAGTATCGTACGCCACTGGCTGAAGGCGCCATGGAGCATGGACGGCTGGCGTCTGGACGTGGTGCATATGCTGGGCGAAGGCGGCGGGGCGCGGAATAACCTGCAGCATATCGCCGGCATTACCCAGGCGGCGAAGCAAGCGCAGCCGGAAGCTTTTGTCTTTGGCGAACATTTTGGCGACGCGCGCCAGTGGCTGCAGGCGGATGCCGAAGACGCGGCGATGAACTATCGCGGCTTCACCTTCCCAATCTGGGGATTCCTCGCCAATACCGATATCTCTTACGATCCGCAGAAAATAGACGCCCAGACCTGTATGGCGTGGATGGATAATTATCGCGCCGGGCTGTCGCATCAGCAGCAGCTGCGGATGTTCAACCAGCTCGACAGCCATGATACGGCGCGTTTTAAATCTCTTCTTGGCAAAGACGTAGCGCGCCTGCCGCTGGCGGTGGTGTGGCTGTTCAGCTGGCCGGGGGTACCGTGCATCTACTATGGCGACGAGGTGGGCGTGGATGGCAATAACGATCCGTTCTGCCGCAAACCGTTCCCGTGGGATCCGGCGCTGCAGGATACCCAGCTGCTGGCGTTGTATCAGCGGATGGCGAAACTGCGTAAGGCCCACCAGGCGCTGCGCTACGGCGGCTGTCAGGTGATTTACGCCGAGGATAACGTGGTGGTGTTTGTCCGCGTCTACAAACAGCAGCGGGTGCTGGTGGCGATTAACCGCGGGGAAGCCTGCGAGGTGGTTATCGAAGATTCCCCGCTGCTGAACGTGGCCGGGTGGACGCTGCAGGAGGGCGCCGGCGCCTTCCAGGACGGGGTGCTGACCCTCCCGGCCATCTCCGCCAACGTCTGGTCCGGCCGTTAATGGTAGAGCTGGCTCAGCAGGTCGCCGCGGAGGAGCGCCTCCCGCCACCAGCGCTGAGCCAGCCCATCATTCCCGCTGCGCCAGGCCATATAGGTAATATCCTTTTCCCGCCAGCAGGCGACGCTTTTCTCCACCAGACTGCCTTTTACCAGCCACGGGCGAGCGATATGGCGCGGCAGAAAGCCGCAGCCCAGCCCGGCGCACAATAGTTCGACTTTACTGGCGAAATCATCGACGCCGATTTGCGGCTGCTCGTCGAGGAGATTGCTGTTGAGCGGATGGCAATAGCGGGCGCTGTCGCGGATCACGATGGCCCGATGCTGGCTGAGCTGTTTATTGGCCAGTGGCTCCTTCGCCTGAGCCAGCGGGTGATGGGGGGCGACGACGAAAATGTTATCCAACGCGCCGAGGGTTTGCCATGACCACTCCGCGGAGGTGGGCGGCTCATTGATGGCGCCGAGGATAATATCCGCCCCATGATGGGTCAGCTCTTCCCACGAACCGGCGAGGGTGTGATGGCTGAAGTTCAGTCGCGTCTGTGGGTTTTGCGCGTAAAACTCGGCGATCAGCGGCAGCAGAGCCGAAAAGGGAAATGAGGCGTCAAGGGCGATGGCTAGCTCTCGCTCCCAACCCGCGCTCAGCTGCTGGGCCTGCTTTTCCAGATCTCTGGCGGCACTTAAAAGCTGTCGCCCCTTCTCCAGCATCAGCCGGCCGGTATCGGTAAATTTTGCCCGATGGCCGGAACGATCCAACAGCACGATGTTCAGATCGCTCTCCAGCTTCTGGATCATATAGCTCAGAGCGGCGGGGGTTTTATACAGCGACTCGGCGGCGGTGGCGAAGGATCCGTGGCGGTCAAGGGCATCAAGGATCATCAAAACATCAAAGTTTACGCGCATATGAAGCTATCCATTAATTTGTTTTCTCTGTTGTACCTAAGCGCAATAATCAAAGCCAGTGAATAAATCAGAACAGTTTGGCGTAAAAATTTGATTAAAACAGGCGTGAATAAATCCTGGTCGCGGCAAAAAATATAAACCATAAAAAATCCTTAATAACTTGTTAGAAATAACTGGCTATACTCACCATGCTTTATCAGTCAGGATCCACACGACGCATTAACCATCATGTCATCTTTTTAACTAATTGATTGAGAAGGTATTTAATGTCTATTCGTGAACTGCTCGATCCCACTAATTCCGCGCTTATCTTTATTGACCATCAGCCGCAAATGTCCTTTGGCGTGGCGAATATCGATCGCCAAACCCTGAAAAATAACACCGTGGCGCTGGCGAAAGCGGGCAAAATTTTTAATGTACCGGTGATTTATACCTCCGTAGAGACCAAAAGCTTTAGCGGCTATATCTGGCCGGAATTATTGGCCGTGCATCCTGACGTCAAGCCGATTGAACGTACCTCCATGAACTCTTGGGAAGACGATGCGTTTGTGGCAGCGGTGAAAGCGACCGGCCGTAAAAAGCTGGTGATCTCCGCTCTGTGGACCGAAGTCTGCCTGACCTTCCCGGCGTTGATGGCGCTGGAGGCGGGCTACGAGGTCTATGTAGTGACGGATACCTCCGGCGGCACCTCTGTCGACGCCCATGAGCGGTCTATTGACCGGATGGTGCAGGCGGGGGCGGTGCCGGTGACCTGGCAGCAGGTGCTGCTGGAGTACCAGCGCGACTGGTCGCGCAAAGCGACCTACGATGCGGTAATGGACCTGGTGCGCGAACACAGCGGCGCCTACGGGATGGGCGTCGATTACGCTTATACCATGGTGCATGGCGCGCCGGAGCGTAAAGCGTAAATCACTCCATCCTTCAGGCTGCTGCGTTGTTGGCTGCGTTTGTCCGTCCTCAGCTACTGAATTTATTCAAGTTCCCGGGGACGTGCCCGCCTGCCGCTTCAACGCAGCATGAAGGATGTTGTGTCAGATCATTTATGGAGAGTGGCAGGAGAAAACCGGCCATTTCCCTGAAGCAAGGAACTCGTCATGGCGCAGCAAAAATCGGTGACCCTGGTTATCAGCCATCTGCTCGATCCGCAACACAGCCAGCGCTACGAAGAGTGGCTCGGTAAAATTATGCCCATTGCGGCAGAATTTCCCGGCCATCTTGGGGCGAATGTGATCCGGCCCGCCGCAGGGCAGAATCTGTGGAGCGTCATAATCCGCTTCGATACCCTGGAGCACCTCTACGCCTGGACGCAGTCGGAAACCCGTCGGCAACTGGTGGCTGAGATTGCCCCACTGCTGACGGAAGGCGATCGGACTGAGGTGCGGACTGAACCGGCCTTCTGGTTTACCCCGCCGACGGTGAACGTACGCCAGCCGCGGCGCTGGAAACAGTTTCTGATCACCCTGCTGGTGATTTTCCCCAGCACCAACCTGGTGCCTGCGGTGACCGGCATGCTGCTGCCGTCGCTTAAGGGGAGCCTGCTGCTGCACCTCATCAATGATGCCTGCGTGGTTGCGCTGGTGGTCTGGTTCTGGATGCCCATCGTGACCCGCCTGTTTGCTGGCTGGTTGAAGAAAAACTGAGTCAGCCTCCTCAAGGAGTGCGTTATGTCGCAAACTGCCACACTGATTCTGACCCACGGTCAGATTCATACCCTCGATCGTGCGAATCCCCTGGCGGAAGCCGTGGCCATCGCCGACGGAAAAATTGTTGCCACCGGAAGTCACGATCGGATCATGAGCTTTGCCGCCGAGGGGACGCAAATCGTCGATCTCAAAGGGCATACGGTGATCCCGGGCCTCAACGATTCTCACCTGCACCTGATCCGCGGTGGGTTGAACTACAACCTTGAGCTCCGCTGGGAGGGCGTTCCCTCGCTGGCGGATGCCCTGCGAATGCTGAAGGATCAGGCGGATCGCACGCCGTCCCCGCAGTGGGTGCGGGTGGTCGGCGGCTGGAGCGAATTTCAATTCGCCGAGCGGCGGATGCCGACCCTGGAAGAGCTGAACGAGGCGGCGCCTGATACGCCGGTGTTTGTGCTCCATCTCTACGATCGCGCGCTGTTGAACCGTGCGGCGCTGAAAGCCGTGGGGTATAGCAAAGAGACGCCGGATCCGGCGGGCGGCGAGATCGTCCGCGATAGCCACGGCAACCCGACCGGGATGCTGATCGCCAAACCGAACGCCATGATCCTTTACGCTACGCTGGCCAAGGGGCCGAAGCTGCCGCTGGATCTGCAGGTGAACTCCACCCGTCAATTTATGCGCGAGCTGAACCGACTGGGGCTGACCAGCGCCATCGACGCCGGCGGCGGCTTCCAGAACTATCCGGAAGATTACGAAATTATCGAACAGCTGCACGCGAAAGATCAGATGACCGTGCGCATCGCCTACAACCTGTTTACTCAGCGGCCGAAGCAGGAGCTGGAGGATTTCGAACGCTGGACCGACATGCTGAAGCCGGGGCAGGGGACTGACTTCTATCGCGCCAACGGCGCCGGCGAGATGCTGGTATTTTCGGCGGCGGATTTTGAAGATTTCCTGCAGCCGCGGCCGGATCTGCCGCAAGGCATGGAGGATGAGCTGGAGCGGGTGGTACGCCATCTGGTGGAGCATCGCTGGCCGTTCCGCCTGCATGCCACCTACGATGAGTCCATCAGCCGGATGCTGGACGTGTTTGAGAAGGTGAACCGCGATATCCCGTTTAATGGCCTGCACTGGTTCTTCGATCATGCCGAGACCATTACCGAGCGTAACATTGAGCGGGTGAAGGCGCTGGGGGGCGGTATTGCGGTGCAGCATCGGATGGCCTTCCAGGGCGAATATTTTGTCGATCGCTACGGCAAAGAGGCGGTGAAACATACCCCGCCGGTAGCAAAGATGCTGGCGCTGGACGTGCCGGTGGGGCTGGGCACCGATGCGACCCGCGTCGCCAGCTATAACCCGTGGACCGCGCTGTACTGGCTGGTCTCCGGGCGCACCGTTGGCGGGATGGCGATGTATGACGACGCCAACCGCCTGCCGCGCGATGTCGCGCTGGAGCTGTGGACGGCGGGCAGCGCCTGGTTCTCCAGCGAGCAGGGCAAGAAAGGCCGTCTGGCCGCCGGTCAGCTTGCCGATCTGGTGGTGCTGTCGAAAGACTACTTCAGCGTCGCGGAAGAGGAGATCAAAGGCATTGAGTCGGTGCTGACGGTGGTTGACGGCAAAGTGGTGTACGCCGCTGGTCACTTCTCGCCGCTGGCGCCGCCGCCTATTCCGGTGCTGCCGGAGTGGTCGCCGGTGGTGAAGGTCCCGGGCCATTACCGTTCCGCTCCGCCGGCGACGGCTAAAATCGGCGCCATGGTGCAGATGCACCAGTGCTGCGGTAGCTGTGGCGTCCACGGCCATCAGCATGATATTGCGCGTAAGTCGTCGATTCAGGTCTCTGACGAGCAGGCCTTCTGGGGCGTGCTGGGCTGTTCCTGCTTTGCCTTTTGATACCTGACGCCACCGCCCCGTCAGCGTCGGGGCGGTGGTTTCAGCCGCTGGCCCGGCGTCAATAGCGCTGCTCTGAGCCAAAGAGCGCCATGCGGCGTGCAATCATCTCGCGTACCGGCTGCAGTCCCTGGGCGATGACTTTCCGCGGATCGTTCACATCGTGCCCGGTGTCGGCGGCGAAAATTGCTTTCACCTGTTGGCACCAGGCGTACATATTTTCGGTATTAACGTTAATCTTGGCGGTGCCGCAGGCAATCGCCCGGCGCATATCCTCATCGGCAATACCGGTGCCGCCATGCAGCACCAGCGGAACCTTCACCTGCTCGGCAATGGCTTTCATCTCGGTAAATCCCAGTCGGGCTTTACCTTTATACAGACCATGGGTGGAGCCCAGCGCGGCGGCGAGGCAATCCACCTGGGTTTCTGTCACCAGGGTGTAGCACTCCTGCGGATCGGCGTAGATGACTTCGGAATTGACAATGCCGTCTTCACTGCCGGCGATGGTCCCCAGTTCGGCCTCCACAGAGATACCTTTGCTGTGGGCCAGCGTCACCAGGTGGCGAGTAATGGCTAGGTTTTCCCTGAACGGCAGATGCGAGCCATCAAACATAATGGAACTGAAGCCGGCGGCGATCGCCGCTTCGCAGGCCTCCCGGGAGGTGCCATGATCCAGATGCAGCGCCACCGGAACATCAATATGCAAATACTCCATGGCGTTAACCACGATGTCATGAATACATTTTAACCCGAGCATATGCTTAACCGTGCCGCCGGACACCCCCAAAATAACCGGTGAGCGGCACTGCTGGGCGGTGCTTAATACGGCGCCGACCCATTCCAGATTATTAATGTTGAACTGACCGACGGCGTAGCCGTCCCGCAGGGCATGCTGAAGCATGTCCTTCATCGACACTAACATATTCACCTCTTGATATTTATTAAATGCAGTTATTCTTCAAAATATTGCGTTAAGTTTCTCTCGTAGTTATTTAACGAGTGGTGGACGACCGCCAGGTCCGGCATCGATTCCCGAACCCCTTTTTTCTCAATAGAAATGGCGGCGGTCAGGCTGGCAAATAAAATAATGTTATCGATATGCCATGAGTAATGGACGCCATAGGTGAAGGCGCCGTGAAATACATCCCCGGCGCCGGTGGTATCAACGGCATTGCACAGCCAGGACGGGACGATCTGCAGCATACCGCTTTTTAAAAAAGCGCAGCCTTTTTCGCCAAGGGTAATAAATGCTTCACCGCGGCAAATTTTATTCAACTCAATCAGGGCCGCTTTAATTTCTGCTTCGGTGCTCAGCGAGCGATAGCTCATATAATCGCGGGCGAAATGTTCGCTCACTACAAAATAGTCAGTCCAGGCCGCCAGTTTAATATTGCTGGCGCGCAGTGACCCGCCGTCCATCACGACCCTGGCGTTGGGCAGTTTCTTAATTAAATATTCACTGATTTCCGCCTCATGGCCGTCAATTAAAATGGTAACCGGCTCCTCGCTGGCAATCAGTCGCTCGGCGAGGTCGTCCAGTTTGAGCTTTTGCTCGTAGGTCAGGGAAGGCGGCGTTTGCATCTTGCGGGTAATAATCGTCCGCGAACCCGTTAAGCGATTGACCAGCACCGAGGCCAGCGGGGTGATCATGTCATCGGAGAAAACCACCTGGCTGGTATCCACCCCCGCCTCGGCAAACTCATCGATAATGCGCTGACCGTAAAGGTCCTGCTGCAGATGACCAATGTAATAAACCTCCTCGCCCCATAATCCCAGCAGCCAGGCCGCATTGGCCGCCGGACCGCCGCCGCTTTCAATAAAATCATGACAAAAGTTTTTGGTATTCTCCTGGGGCCATTCATTGAGAAAGAAAAACTGATCGAAACAAGCTAATCCAATGGACAAAATAGCCATAACCACTCCTGATTATTTGTCAGCGGCGGAAAGCGTGGCCCTCCCGCCGGGAAAAATGACCTCGCTTATTCATTTTTCTGCTTCGCCGTCAGCTCCTCATAGCTGAGCGTGTTGCCCACCACCTGGACGTGACGGAAGCAGAAAGGCGCCAGCAGCGCGACGAGCAGCGCCAGACAAATCAGATAGATAGTGATCTGACCAAACTGGGTGAAAGCATTCCCGATAATGATGCCCCATACCGCGAAGTCGAAATCGGCGAAGGTGCTGTTTTCAAACCCGAGGTTGCCGAGCGCCGGCAGCAGCATCGCCGGCAGGAAGGCGAGGAAGATCCCGCCGATAAAGGAGGCGATGATACATCCGCGCTTACCGCCCAGTTTGTCGGCGAAGACGCCGGACGTGCCGCCGCAGAAGAAGTGCGGCACCATGCCGGGAATAATCAGCGCCATGCCCAGCCCGCCGAGCAAGAGCATCCCGACCAGCCCGCCCACAAAGGAGCTGATGAATCCCACTACCACCGCGGTGGGGCTAAAGGTGAAGAACACCGCGCAATCAACGGCCGGGATGGAGTCCGGGATCAGCTTCTGGCTGATGCCCTGGAACGCCGGCACCAGATCGCCGAGGATCAGCCGCACGCCGTTATAGACAATGGCTACGCCAACGGCGAACTGCAGACCGGTCAGCACCGAGAAGATCAGCATGTTTTGGTCGGTGATGGTGCTCAGGTACGCCGACCCGGCGACAGCGCTGCAGACAAAGTAGATAACAAACATCACGATACCGGTGGTGACCGTGGTATCGCGCAGAAAGCCCCACTTTTCTGAAATTTCGGTATCGGCGAAGGAATTTGCCGGATTGCCGGTCCGGCTGGCGATCCATGCCGAGAGGTAGTAGCCGAGAGAGCCGAAATGGCCCATGGCGATCCCGCCGTCTTCGGTTACCTGCCTGGTGTAACGCTGACCGATGGCCGGGGAGATGGCCGACCATGAGCCCAACAGGAATCCACCGATCAGGATCAACATCCAGCCCTGGAACTCCGCCGCCTGCAGAACGGCGGAGAACAGGCAGGCGAGAAAGAACGAATGATGGCCGGTCAGAAAGATATACTTATACTTGGTACAGCGGGCGATAATCAGGTTGAAAATAAAGCCTAACAGCAAAATACTCATGGTTTCCACGCCCAGCATCTTCTGGGCGACGGAGACAATGGCTTCATTGTTCGGAATAACGCCGCGGATATTAAATCCGGCCTCGATAATACCGCCCAGCGGATTGAGATTGGCAACGATAACGCCTGCCCCAGCGCTCAACATCAAATAGCCTAAAATCGGCTTCAATGTGCCGGTAAGCAGTTTATTGCCAGGGGAGCGCAGTGCCACTAAACCAACAAAGGCGATAAGCCCCATTAAAAAGGCGGGTTGACTGAATATTTCCGTTAAGAAACTAAGAATAGCCTGCATGGTCGTTCCCTCTATGCTGATTAAGAGTGAGTCGCAGCAATTTTCATCAGCGCGTCGGTAATATCCTCGGCGATCTTCGCTTTATGGACGTAGCTGCGAATGATGGCGACATGACAGTGGGCCGGAAATTGATTTGCCAGTTCTTTTATCGTGACGTAAAGGTCGGCTTTTTCCCCGACGGCGTTAGCAAAATCGACCGAGGCGACGTCCGCTTTGATGCCTAATTCGTCACAGATCTTTTTCACATTATTCGCAGCCATCAATGAGCTGCCAATACCGTTACCACAAACCGTTCTGATAACTAACATAATGACTACTCCATTTGTTTTTGAATGAAATGTAAGACTGAATTAACGTCATTTTCCTGCTGAAGAAAGGTCACAATATCTGACTCGATCAGCGAGGCTATCAGTTGGATCATTTTGATATGACTGTCAGCATCGGCGCCGGCGATCGCGATGACCACGGAAACCGGATCGAACTCATCGTGGCCGAAGGAGATTGGCGTGGCGGTGGTGACAAGTGAGAACCCGGTCTGTAATGCCCCTTTTTCCGGCCGGGCATGCGGCATGGCAATCCCGTCATCTATCACGATGGCGGCGCCAAAATCTTCATATACCGTCAGCATCTCGTTGACATATTCGGCGCTGCAAATCTGGCGCCTGGCAAGTAATGAACCCGCCAGTTCGATGGCCTCTTCCGCACGGGAAATATTCTGCTTAAGGGCGATTAACGACGGGTCAAAAATAATTTCCATCCTCAGCTCCTGAACGTATTCCTGTTCCTGAGTTAAATCATGACCAAATACATTGATGAAAATGATGGATGAGATCACATCCGCGGTTTTAAATATTGATGGGGATCACATCGACGGCAAAGTACCGGCAGAAAAAGATATAAATAATTTATAAGTTTTTCAGGCTGTTATGAAGGCTTTGTATTTTGACGCTGAAATTTGGCAGAGAAAAAGTGAGAGGTAGGGCGAATTTTTTCGGCAGAAGTGTATCGCTGGTCACAAATATCGGCGGGTCATTTTCTTAAATTTTGACGCCGCTAACAAAAAAGGCCCGCCTGAGCGAGCCTTTTATTAAAACGCGTGCCGATTACAGGCTGGAAACGTTTTCGGTCAGGTATTTTGCAACGCCTTCCGGAGAGGCGGCCATACCTTCTTTTCCTTTTTCCCACTGCGCCGGGCAGACTTCGCCGTGCTCTTCGTGGAACTGCAGGGCGTCTACCATACGCAGCATTTCGTCGATGTTACGGCCCAGCGGCAGGTCGTTAACCACCTGATGACGAACGATGCCGTTGGCGTCGATCAGGAAGGAGCCGCGCAGCGCTACGCCTTCGTCCGGATGCTCAATACCGTAAGCTTTCTGGATTTCACGTTTGATGTCAGCAACCATCGCGTATTTAACCGGGCCGATACCGCCCTGGTCTACCGGGGTGTTACGCCATGCGTTGTGCACGAACTCGGAGTCGAAGGAAACGCCAACCACTTCCACGCCGCGTTTCTGGAATTCTTCGTAACGTTTGTCGAACGCGATCAGCTCAGACGGGCACACGAAGGTGAAGTCCATCGGCCAGAAGAACAGAACGGTAGGTTTACCGTTGGTGTGCTGTTTGAAATTGAATTTCTCAACGATCTCACCATTACCCAGCACAGCGGCTGCAGTAAAATCCGGCGCTTGACGAGTGACCAGAACCATTTGATTCTCCTGTAATTACTAAGGTTATTTGGAACGCAACGCGGGCAAGTATAGAGCCTGCCCGGCAATAACACAAAGAGGCGCTAACAATCGTTCAGCCAGTTTTTACCTATCAATGACGTGGCTATTACAGCTGTTTGTTTTCTGCCTGGCGCATCATCTGCGGATAAAAGCGCCAGAACTGCGTCTCCAGACGGTCGTAATGGGTATCCAGATCCTGCCAGGAGTCGCGTAGTGCCTCGAGACGTGGACGGCGGCTGGCCATGCCATTCAGCACGCGCTGAATAAAATCCATTTCCCGATAGCGCTCCAGCCAGCGCTCCGACCACAGATATTGATTGAGATTGACGAAGCGGGGCGGCGAGTCGGGCAGGATGGGAACGATCTGCCGCTCGGCGTAGCGTACGAACTCGTCCAGCGGCAGGTCAGGGGAGAGCTGCGCCCAGTGCTGGGACAGGAAATGATCCCACATGACGTCGAGGGTGATGGGGGCGACGCGGCGGGTCTGCGGGCGAAACCACTCCCGCGCCTCTTTGACTTCCGCCAGGTTGTCAGTCATCACGTCAATCCGCCGATGCATAAAGATGCCGTCGATGATCTCCGCCGGATAGTCGCCCTGCGGGTTGCCGCGCACGAAGTCGGCCATCAGGTTGCCGGGCAACGAACTGTCGGCGAGATGGGCCAGGTGCAGGTGGGCGAGAAAATTCATAAAACGACATCCTTTAAATACGAGCGGGCAGGTGGAAACACCGATGTTGCGCTGAACGGCGCTTCGGTGGCCGAATGGCATGCTGTCTGGCCGCGCGCGGCACCTTTGCCACCGGTAAGGCATTCGGTTGCCGCATGGCGGCATTCGGAATGATTTGGAATATAGATTATGTCATTCATCCGGAGGGGTAAAGGTTGCAGCCAGACCGCCCCGGCACTAGACTACCCGCCTCTTTATTCAGTCTGAGTTACCGTCATGCGCGTTACCGATTTTGCTTTTGAACTACCCGAATCTCTGATCGCCCACTATCCGATGCCTGAGCGCAGTAGCTGTCGCTTGCTCTCCCTGGACGGGCCGACGGGCGCGCTGACGCATGGCACCTTCACCGACATCCTCGATAAGCTCAATCCCGGCGATCTGCTGGTGTTTAACAACACCCGGGTGATCCCGGCGCGTCTGTTCGGCCGCAAGGCCAGCGGCGGCAAGATTGAAGTGTTGGTGGAGCGGATGCTGGATGATAAGCGCATCCTGGCCCATATTCGCGCCTCAAAAGCGCCGAAGCCGGGCGCCGAGCTGCTGCTGGGCGATGACGAGAGCATTAAGGCCACGATGCTGGCGCGTCATGGCGCGCTGTTTGAAGTGGAGTTTAACGACGAGCGCCCGGTGCTGGAGATCCTTAACGGGATCGGCCATATGCCGCTGCCGCCCTATATTGACCGCCCGGACGAAGACGCCGACCGCGAGCTCTATCAAACCGTCTATGGCACCAGGCCGGGCGCGGTAGCCGCCCCGACCGCCGGTTTGCATTTCGACGAACCGCTGCTGGACAAACTGCGCGCCAAAGGCGTTGAGATGGCGTTTGTCACCCTGCATGTGGGGGCGGGCACCTTCCAGCCGGTGCGCGTCGACAGCATTGAAGAGCACACCATGCACTCCGAATATGCCGAAGTGCCGCAGGAGGTGGTCGATGCGGTGCTGGCGGCGAAAGCGCGCGGCAACCGCGTGATCGCGGTGGGCACCACCTCGGTACGTTCGCTGGAGAGCGCGGCGCAGGCGGCGAAAGACGCGCTGATCGCGCCGTTCTTCGACGATACGCAGATTTTCATCTACCCGGGTTATCAGTACCAGGTGATCGATGCGCTGGTGACTAACTTCCATCTCCCTGAATCCACACTGATTATGCTGGTGTCGGCGTTTGCGGGTTATCAGCACACCATGAACGCCTATAAGGTGGCGGTTGAGCAGAAATATCGCTTTTTTAGCTACGGGGATGCGATGTTTATCACGTACAATCCGCAGGCTATTTCTGAGCGTCCCTGAAAAGGCCGGTACGCCGGCTTGTAGACGCCATAACGCATTTTTTAGCTACGGAATCATTCCGTGGCGAGTATGAAAACGTCGGACTGTTTTTCTGACGCAGGAGCAAGCATGAAATTTGAACTGGATACCACCGACGGTCGCGCCCGCCGCGGTCGCCTGGTGTTTGAGCGCGGCGTGGTGGAAACACCGGCCTTTATGCCCGTTGGCACCTACGGCACCGTCAAAGGGATGACGCCGGAAGAGGTGGAAGCCACCGGCGCGCAGATTATTCTCGGCAACACCTTCCACCTGTGGCTGCGCCCGGGTCAGGAGATCATGAAGCTGCACGGCGATCTGCACGATTTTATGCAGTGGAAAGGACCGATCCTGACCGACTCCGGCGGTTTCCAGGTGTTCAGCCTTGGCGATATCCGTAAGATCACCGAGCAGGGCGTCCACTTCCGCAATCCGATCAACGGCGATCCGATTTTCCTCGATCCGGAAAAATCGATGGAGATTCAGTACGATCTCGGCTCTGACATCGTGATGATCTTCGACGAATGTACGCCGTACCCGGCGGACTGGAATTACGCCAAGCGCTCAATGGAGATGTCTCTGCGCTGGGCGAAGCGCAGCCGCGACCGTTTCGATAGCCTTGGCAATAAAAATGCGCTGTTCGGCATTATTCAGGGTAGCGTTTACGAAGATTTACGCGATATCTCGGTGAAAGGTCTGGTAGAGATTGGCTTTGATGGCTACGCTGTCGGCGGTTTGGCGGTTGGTGAGCCGAAGGAAGACATGCACCGTATTCTGGAGCACGTCTGCCCGCAGATCCCGGCCGATAAACCACGATACCTGATGGGCGTCGGGAAGCCGGAAGATCTGGTGGAAGGGGTACGTCGCGGTATCGATATGTTCGACTGCGTCATGCCGACGCGCAACGCGCGTAACGGCCACCTGTTCGTCACCGACGGCGTGGTGAAAATCCGCAACGCGAAGCACAAAAGCGATACCGCGCCGCTGGACGCCGAGTGTGATTGCTATACATGTCGCAATTATTCACGCGCTTACTTGCATCACCTCGACCGTTGCAACGAAATATTGGGCGCGCGTCTCAATACCATTCATAACCTGCGCTACTATCAGCGTTTAATGGCTGGTTTACGCAAGGCTATCGAAGAGGGTAAATTAGAGAGCTTCGTGACCGATTTTTACCAACGTCAGGGGCGCACCGTGCCTCCTTTGAACGTTGATTAATTTTAATAATGAGGGAATTTCAATGAGCTTTTTTATTTCTGATGCGGTAGCGGCAACGGGTGCACCGGCGCAGGGCAGCCCGATGTCTCTGATTCTGATGCTGGTGGTGTTCGGTCTGATTTTTTACTTCATGATCCTGCGTCCACAGCAGAAGCGCACCAAGGAACATAAGAACCTGATGAACTCCATCGCCAAAGGTGATGAAGTGCTGACCAACGGCGGTCTGGTCGGTCGCGTGACCAAAGTAGCGGAAACTGGCTACATTGCTATCGCGCTGAACGATACCACTGAAGTGGTTATCAAACGTGACTTCGTTGCTGCCGTTCTGCCGAAAGGCACCATGAAGGCGCTGTAATCTAACTTTTCCCAAAGGGAACTGCCGTGTTAAACCGTTATCCTTTGTGGAAGTACGTCATGCTGGTCGTCGTCATTGTCGTCGGCCTGATCTATGCGCTTCCCAACCTGTATGGTGAGGATCCGGCTGTTCAAATCACTGGCGCGCGCGGCGTCGCCGCCAGTGAGCAAACGCTGATCCAGGTCCAGAAAACTTTACAAGAAGAAAAAATAACCGCGAAGTCTGTGGCACTGGAAGAGGGCGCTATTCTTGCGCGCTTCGACACCACTGATACCCAGCTGCGCGCGCGCGAAGCGCTGCTTAACGTGCTGGGTGACAAATACGTCGTGGCGCTGAACCTTGCTCCGGCAACCCCACGCTGGCTGGCGGCGCTCTATGCCGAGCCGATGAAGCTGGGTCTTGATCTGCGCGGCGGCGTGCACTTCCTGATGGAAGTCGACATGGACACCGCGTTAGGCAAACTGCAGGAACAGAACATCGATAGCCTGCGCAGCGAGCTGCGCGACAAAGGCATTCCTTACGCGACCGTGCGTAAAGAAGACAACTACGGTCTGAGCATCGTCTTCCGCGACAGCGCGGCGCGCGACCAGGCTATCTCTTATCTCAGCCCTCGCCATCGCGATCTGGTTATTTCCTCTCAGGGTGACAACAGCCTGAAAGCGGTGATGACCGATGAGCGCCTGAAAGAAGCCCGTGAGTACGCGGTTCAGCAGAACATTAATATCCTGCGTAACCGTGTGAACCAGCTGGGCGTCGCCGAGCCGCTGGTTCAGCGTCAGGGCGCTGACCGCATCGTGGTTGAGCTGCCGGGTATCCAGGATACCGCGCGTGCGAAGGAAATCCTTGGCGCGACCGCGACCCTCGAGTTCCGTCTGGTCAATACTAACGTGGACCAGTCCGCCGCCGCCTCTGGCCGCGTGCCGGGCGACTCGGAAGTGAAGCAGACGCGTGAAGGCCAGCCGGTAGTGCTGTACAAGCGGGTGATCCTGACCGGGGACCATATCACCGACTCGACCTCCAGCATGGATGAGTACAACCAGCCGCAGGTTAACATCTCGCTGGACAGCGCGGGCGGTAACATCATGTCTAACTTCACTAAGGACAACATCGGCAAGCCGATGGCGACCCTGTTCGTGGAGTATAAAGACAGCGGTAAGAAAGACGCTAACGGTCGCGCTATCCTGGCGAAAGAGGAAGAGGTGATTAACATCGCCAACATCCAGTCGCGTCTGGGTAACAGCTTCCGTATCACCGGTATCAGCAATCCGAACGAAGCGCGTCAGCTGTCGCTGCTGCTGCGTGCCGGCGCGCTGATTGCGCCGATTCAGATCGTCGAAGAGCGGACTATCGGCCCAACCCTGGGAATGCAGAACATCAAGCAGGGTCTGGAAGCCTGTCTGGCCGGTCTGGTGGTCTCTATCCTGTTCATGATCCTCTTCTATAAGAAGTTCGGCCTGATTGCGACCTCGGCGCTGATTGCCAACCTGATACTGATTGTCGGCATTATGTCCCTGATCCCGGGGGCGACGCTGACCATGCCGGGCATCGCGGGTATCGTGTTAACCCTTGCGGTGGCGGTCGATGCTAACGTTCTGATCAACGAGCGTATCAAAGAAGAGCTGAGCAACGGGCGTACCGTTCAGCAGGCGATTGACGAAGGTTATCGCGGCGCGTTCAGCTCGATCTTCGACGCCAACGTGACGACGCTTATCAAAGTGATCATCCTGTACGCGGTCGGTACCGGTGCCATTAAAGGGTTTGCGATTACCACCGGTATCGGTATCGCGACCTCAATGTTTACCGCTATCGTCGGCACCCGTGCCATCGTGAACCTGCTGTACGGCGGCAAGCGCGTTAAAAAGCTGTCTATCTGAGGAGTGCGTTGTGGCACAGGAATATACTGTTGAACAATTGAACCACGGCCGTAAAGTCTGGGACTTTATGCGCTGGGACTACTGGGCCTTCGGCATTTCAGGTTTTCTGCTGATTGTGTCGATCGCCATCATCGGCGTTCGCGGGTTTAACTGGGGGCTCGATTTCACCGGCGGTACGGTGATTGAAATTACCCTTGAGAAACCGGTCGATCTGGACCAGATGCGCGATTCCCTGCAGAAAGCGGGCTTTGAAGAGCCGCAGGTGCAGAACTTTGGCAGCAGCCGCGACATCATGGTACGTATGCCGCCGGTGCATGACGCCAACGGCAGCCAGGAGCTGGGCAGCAAGGTCGTGACGGTGATTAACGAATCGACCAGCCAGAATGCGGCAGTGAAGCGTATTGAGTTTGTCGGCCCGAGCGTCGGCGCGGACCTCGCGCAAACCGGCGCCCTGGCGCTGATTGCGGCGCTGGTTTGTATCCTGATCTACGTCGGCTTCCGCTTCGAATGGCGTCTGGCCGCCGGGGTGGTTATCGCCCTGGCGCACGACGTGGTGATCACCATGGGCGTGCTGTCGCTGTTCCATATCGAGATCGACCTGACCATCGTGGCCTCGTTGATGTCGGTTATCGGCTACTCGCTGAACGACAGTATCGTGGTATCGGACCGTATCCGTGAAAACTTCCGTAAGATCCGCCGCGGTACGCCGTACGAGATCTTTAACGTGTCGTTGACCCAGACGCTGCACCGTACCTTGATCACCTCTGGTACCACTTTGATGGTGATCCTGATGCTGTTCCTGTTCGGCGGCCCGATTCTGGAAGGCTTCTCGCTGACCATGCTGATCGGTGTTTCCATCGGTACGGCTTCCTCTATCTACGTCGCCTCCGCGCTGGCGTTGAAGCTGGGCATGAAGCGCGAGCATCTGATCCAGCAGAAGGTTGAGAAAGAAGGGGCGGATCAGCCGTCTATTCTGCCGTAATCCGGTTCAGTTGAGATAAAGCTATCCCGGCCCTTGCGGCCGGGATTTTTTTGCCCGCGACAAAACCTGCTGACAGTATGCTGTCAGGAGCCCTCCCATACACTGCCTCTGAACTCACTAACGAGCAGGAGGAAGTATGAACAACGTGATTAACTGGTTTGAAATTCCGGTCGCCGATATGGATCGCGCCGTCGCGTTTTATGAGCCGGTGATGCAAGTGTCGCTGCGTCGCGAAACCATGGACTGCGCCGAGCTGGCGGTGTTCCCGCATCAGGATCCGGCCCCCGGCGGCGCGCTGGCCAAATTTGAAGGTATCGCGCCCTCGGCGCAGGGCGCTATTATTTATCTGCATACTGATCATCTTGCCGCCACGCTGGAGCGCGTTGCCTCGGCGGGTGGGGCCTGTGTCTTCGGCCCGCTGACGCTGCCGAATGATATTGGCACCATCGCCCTGTTTACCGACAGCGAGGGCAACCGCGTCGGCCTGCACCAGCCGGCTTAACCTTAACTTTTGTGAAGTGAGACATGACCCGACGCGCCGACCGTTTATTTCAGATTGTGCAGATCCTGCGCGGCAGGCGGCTCACTACCGCCGCGCTGCTGGCGGAGCGGCTGGGCGTGTCGGAGCGTACCGTCTATCGCGATATTCGCGATCTCTCCCTCTCCGGCGTACCGGTGGAGGGCGAAGCGGGCAGCGGCTACCGGCTGCTGGCGGGCTACGATCTGCCGCCGCTGATGCTGACCACCAAAGAATCCGAGGCGCTGATCGCTGCGATTCGGCTGCTAAAAACCTGGGGCGGTGAGGCGCTGTCGCAGTCGCTGGAGTCCGCCCAGGAAAAGATGCTGGCGATCCTGCCGGAGGCGCGTCGGCGCCAGGCGGAGCAGACTCGCCTGTTTGCCCCTGACCTTGGCGCGCATCGCTATGCTAAAACCCATTTTGACGTTATCCACCAGGCCGTATCCAATCAGCAGGTATTACAGCTTCACTACCAGGATGAATCCGGTCAGGTGACGTGGCGTGAAGTGCTGCCCCTGGGGCTGTTTTTCTGGGGCGAACGCTGGCTGTTGGTGGCCTGGTGCGAACTGCGCAATGATTACCGCAATTTTCGCCTCGACCGTTGTCTGGAGGTCAGAAGGACCGAACGTCGATTCAGCGAGTGCGCCGACCGCTCGTTAAGCGATTTTCTGCGCAAGGTCCGGTGCGAGGTGCGGGAGAAATAAAAAAGCCCGGGCAGCAGGAGCTGCGGCCCGGGCGCTGTCTTGCTGTATCAGCAATCAGAAGTTGTAGCCGACCACGAAGTAACCACCCCAGCCGGTCGAGCGAACGCTGAACGGACCATCGCCGAAGTTCAGCTTCGCATCATCAGCCCACTGGCCGCCGTTATGGAAGTAACGGGCGACGATAGAGTAGTGCCAGTGCGCGTAGTTCAGCGCCAGGATGTGGCTGGAGGCGATAGAGTTGCTGGTGCGCGCGTGCTTCCCGTTCAGATCGTAGAAGTTGTCATCGCCGAGGTCAGAACCCCAGTCGAAGTTGGTGAAGCCGATGTAGCTCAGCGAACCGCCCCACAGGTCGGTCAGCGGCACAAAGTATTTCACTTTGAAGCGATAGCCGTCCCATTCGTTTTCGTTGGAGGCGCCGTAGTTCTGCCACTGGTACTTGGCGTAGACGTTCAGCGACAGGCTCATTGGCAGGCCGGTATCGATATCGGTACCCAGACCCATATACCAGGTGCTCTGCTCCTGGGAGTCGTTGCGGCCCATATCGTAGATATAGTTGTTGGCGAAATACCATTCTTTGAACGGCCCGAAGCTCAGGTCGGTATTGGTCAGCTTATCGATAGAGAAACGCGGTTCGATCTCCATAAACAGCGGGGAACCTTTGTTCCAGATACCTTTTGCCGTGCTGTTGCCGCCGAAGAATACCGGGGCATCAATATAGCCGTAGAAATCAAACCAGTCTTTTTTGGCGAACGCTTCGTATTCCAGGTAGGTATCGTTACGGATCTGCGGTCCAAAACGGGTGTGGTAGCTGCCCACCACGTTAACACTCTGGTGCCACCAGTCAGACAGATACTGCGGTTTGTCGTTTTCTGCCGCGCCCGCGGCAAAAGTAGTGGAGAGCGCCACAACCGCACCCGCTGCCAGTAATGTTTTTTTCATAGTAATGCCACTGTTTAAATTGAGCCTGAAGGCGTTAAAAGAAGTGCCGAAGCGTTTCTAAATATTTCGTCTTTCTGTGGGGGTCTATTATAGGAATCATTGCTCACAAAAATACGTGTTGTTTCACATAACCAGAACATGCGTAATCGATTGCGTTCACGATTCTATGCATTTCTTGACAAAATGCTACTGAAAATCGCGCTGCAGAACGATTTCTAATGAACTCTTGCGAAAAGTTGTAAGTGGATAAGAAAGACGGGGCAGGACGTAGCCGGGCGGGGCAGGCCCGGCTGAAGGCTTACTGGGCGGCGGCGGGCTGGATATCGTGTACGCGAATAAAACCGACTTTATCTGGCGTTACATTGAGGCGCAACGGGATATCGACATCGCTGGGGGCGAGGGTGCTGGCCGGCGCGCTAATCAGCTGATCCTGAACATTGACTTCCTGATAGCTGTGGGTGGTGCCGGTGATCTGTCCGGAAGCGACGGTGGCGGTAAAGGCCGGCAGCGGATCGTTGGATTCGCCCTGAATGCGTAAGGTCAGGCGTGACCCATCGCCATCCGGGGTAATACTGCCCACCGACATGCGCAGGGTGCCGATCTGGCTCTCCAGCCGCGCCGGGGTCTTGGCCTCCGGCAGCAGATAGACGCCGCGGGTGGATTTGGCGTTCAGCGCGTTTTGCTGGGTGATTTTGATCGTTTGCTGGTTGAGCTGGGTCATCTCCTGGCTCAGCGTACTCACGCTCTGGTGCATCTGGCGGATTTCGCTTTGCTGGGCGCAGGCGGTCAGGGTGAACAGGCAGCCCGCGATGGCGAGCTTCAGGTAACGTCTTGTCATGGTCAGGATTCCGTTTACAGAGGATGCTTAATGGTAGCCAAACCGGCCTCATCTCCCATAGATCCTTTGTCTCAAAAGCTCTTTCTTTGTAGTCCGGTCACTTCGCGGTAAACTACTCTTCAGTTTAACTACCTGTCAGGACGCGCTATGCATTGCCCTTTCTGTTTCGCCGTGGATACCAAAGTGATCGACTCTCGTCTGGTGGGGGAAGGCTCTTCCGTGCGTCGCCGTCGGCAGTGCCTGGTCTGTAACGAACGCTTTACCACCTTCGAAGTGGCGGAGCTGGTGATGCCGCGGGTGGTGAAGAGTAACGATGTGCGCGAACCCTTCAACGAAGACAAGCTGCGCAGCGGGATGCTGAAAGCGCTGGAGAAACGTCCGGTTAGCGCCGACGACGTGGAAATGGCGGTCAACCATATCAAGACTCATCTGCGCGGCACCGGCGAGCGCGAAGTGGCCAGCAAAATGATCGGCAACCTGGTGATGGAGCAGCTGAAAAAGCTGGATAAAGTCGCCTATATTCGCTTCGCGTCGGTCTATCGCAGCTTCGAAGATATTAAAGAATTCGGCGAAGAGATCGCCCGCTTACAGGACTAAGCCATGCAGGACGAAATGTACATGGCGCGTGCGCTGAAGCTTGCCGCGCGCGGTCGCTTTACTACCCATCCTAACCCTAACGTCGGCTGCGTCATTGTGAAAGACGGCGAGATCGTCGGCGAGGGGTTTCACTATCGCGCCGGCGAGCCGCATGCTGAAGTGCACGCCCTGCGCATGGCTGGCGAAAAGGCGCGCGGCGCCACCGCCTACGTCACTCTTGAGCCCTGCAGCCACCATGGCCGTACGCCGCCATGCTGCGATGCGCTGATTGCCGCCGGCGTCAGCCGCGTGGTCGCCGCGATGCAGGATCCGAACCCGCAGGTGGCGGGGCGCGGTTTGTATCGCCTGCAGCAGGCCGGCATTGAGGTCAGCCATGGGCTGATGATGAACGAAGCGGAAGCGCTGAATAAGGGCTTTCTGAAGCGGATGCGCACCGGTTTTCCCTGGGTGCAGCTGAAGCTGGGCGCCTCGCTGGACGGCCGCACGGCGATGGCCAGCGGCGAAAGCCAGTGGATCACCTCCCCGCAGGCGCGACGCGACGTGCAGCGTCTGCGCGCCCAGAGCCATGCCATCCTGACCAGCAGCGCCACCGTGCTGGCGGACGATCCGGCGCTGACCGTGCGCTGGCAGGAGCTGAGCGCCGATACCCAGGCGCTTTATCCCGAAGAGAATTTGCGCCAGCCGCTGCGCGTCGTTATCGACAGCCAGAACCGCGTCACGCCTGAGCATCGTATTGTGCAGCAGGCGGGGGAAACGCTGTTTGCCCGCCTGCGCGCCGATGAACGGCAGTGGCCGGAAAGCGCCCGCACGCTGCTGGTTCCGGAGCATAACGGCCATCTCGATCTGGTGCTGCTGATGATGCTGCTCGGCAAACAGCAGATCAACAGCGTCTGGGTTGAGGCAGGGGCCACGCTTGCCGGGGCGCTGCTGCAGGCGGGCCTGGTCGACGAGCTTATCGTCTATATTGCGCCTAAACTGTTAGGCAATGCGGCGCGTGGATTATGCGCGCTGCCGGGGCTTGAAGAGCTGAGCCAGGCCCCCCATTTTAAATTCAATGAGATACGTCAGGTTGGCCCGGATGTCTGCCTGCATTTAACCACTGCGTGAGGCTTTCCTGATTATTAGGAAGCAGCGCTCAGAATAATATGATAAAATACGCCCCCCTTGCGGGGCACATGAACCCGAAGGAAGAGTATGAACATTATTGAAGCTAACGTTGCTACCCCGGACGCTCGCGTCGCCATCACCATTGCGCGTTTCAACAACTTTATCAATGACAGCCTGCTGGAAGGCGCGATTGACGCCCTGAAACGCATTGGTCAGGTAAAAGATGAAAACATCACCGTCGTTTGGGTTCCAGGCGCGTATGAGCTGCCGCTGGCGGCTGGCGCACTGGCGAAAACCGGTAAATATGACGCGGTGATCGCGCTGGGGACGGTGATTCGCGGCGGTACCGCCCACTTTGAATATGTGGCAGGCGGTGCCAGCAATGGCCTGGCGCATGTCGCTCAGGACAGCGAAATCCCGGTAGCCTTTGGTGTTCTGACCACTGAAAGTATTGAACAAGCCATTGAGCGCGCTGGCACCAAAGCCGGTAACAAAGGTGCAGAAGCTGCGCTGACCGCGCTGGAAATGATTAACGTATTGAAAGCCATCAAGGCCTGATTTTTGTAAGGGGAATTCCGTGAAACCTGCTGCTCGTCGCCGCGCCCGTGAGTGTGCCGTTCAGGCGCTCTACTCCTGGCAGTTGTCCCACAACGACATCGCTGATGTCGAATACCAGTTCCTGGCGGAACAGGACGTAAAAGATGTTGATGTTCTGTATTTCCGCGAACTGCTGTCCGGAGTGGCGACTAACAGCGCGTACCTCGACGGCCTGATGAAGCCCTACCTGTCCCGCCAGCTGGAAGAGCTGGGCCAGGTTGAAAAAGCGGTGCTGCGTATCGCGCTGTTTGAGCTGTCCAAACGTGATGACGTACCGTATAAAGTGGCCATCAATGAAGCTATCGAACTGGCGAAAACCTTCGGCGCTGAAGATAGCCACAAGTTCGTTAACGGCGTGCTGGACAAAGCGGCTCCGGTAATTCGTCCCCACAAGAAGTAAACTGCAGGCCGGGTTTTGCGAGGGTCGCCTCGCAGCCCGGCCTTATTTATTATTTTGCTGAGGCATAACGTATGGCATGCGGCGAATTCTCCCTGATTGCCCGTTATTTTGATCGCGTTAAAAGCGCCCGCCTTGATGTTGAAACCGGCATCGGCGATGACTGCGCGCTCCTGCATATTCCCGAGAAAAAAACGCTGGCAATCAGCACCGACACCCTGGTGGCGGGCAATCACTTCTTACCCGATATCGACCCTGCCGACCTCGCCTATAAAGCGCTGGCGGTGAACCTGAGCGACCTCGCGGCGATGGGCGCGGAGCCGGCGTGGCTCACGCTGGCGCTGACCTTGCCGGAGGTGGATGAAACCTGGCTGGAAGCCTTCAGCGACAGCCTGTTTGTCCAGCTGGACTATTACGATATGCAACTGATTGGCGGCGACACTACCCGTGGCCCGCTCTCCATGACGCTGGGTATCCACGGCTTTGTGCCGCCGGGACGCGCCATGAAACGCGCTGGCGCGAAGCCGGGGGACTGGATCTATGTTACCGGCACTCCGGGAGATAGCGCTGCCGGTCTGGCGGTACTGCAGAATCGTCTAACGGTGGATGAACCGTCTGACGCCGACTACCTGCTGGCCCGTCATCTGCGGCCGATGCCGCGCGTGCTGCAGGGCCAGGCGCTGCGTGACCTGGCGACATCGGCTATCGATCTCTCCGACGGCCTGATCTCCGATCTGGGCCATATTCTCAAAGCCAGCGGCTGCGGCGCACGTATCGATCTCGATGCCATGCCGTACTCCGATGCGATGCTGCGCCAGGTTGATTCTGAGCAGGCGCTGCGCTGGGCGCTCGCCGGCGGGGAAGATTACGAGCTGTGCTTTACCGTACCGGAGCTGAACCGCGGGGCGCTGGACGTGGCTCTTAGCCATCTTGGCGCGCGTTTTACCTGTATCGGACAGATTGCGCCGGAGAGCGAAGGGCTGCAGTTTATCCGCGACGGTAAGCCAGTCGCGCTTGATTTAAAGGGATACGATCACTTTGCGTAGTCGAGACGAGGCGCTTAGCCGCCTGAGTATGCGTAATCCGTGGCATCTGCTGGCGACCGGCTTTGGTAGCGGCTTAAGCCCGGTGGTGCCGGGGACGATGGGCTCGCTGGCGGCGATCCCGTTCTGGTATCTGATGACCTTTCTCCCCTGGCAGCTTTACTCGCTGGTGGTGATGATGAGCATCTGTATCGGCGTCTATCTGTGCCATCGCACGGCCAAAGATATGGGCACCCATGACCACGGCAGCATCGTCTGGGACGAGTTCGTCGGGATGTGGATCACCCTGATGGCGCTGCCGACCCTGGACTGGCAGTGGGTGGCCGCCGGCTTCGTGATTTTCCGTATCTTCGATATGTGGAAGCCGTGGCCAATTCGCTGGTTTGATCGCAATATCCACGGCGGAATGGGGATTATGGTCGACGACATCGTCGCCGGCGTGATCTCCGCCGGCGTGCTGTATGTCATTGGCCATCACTGGCCCATCGGTCTGCTTTAACCGCCTCTCCCCGGCAACGCTACGCTGCCGGGGAAACCACGCCCTTCACTTAAATCCCACCACCGGATGCGGCTGATACGGCGCCTCCAGCTTGTCGATCTGTTCCGGGGAGAGCGTCAAATCCACCGCCTGCAGCAGATCATCGAGCTGTTCCTGACGCGACGGGCCGATAATCGGCGCGGCGACGCCGGGTTTGCTTAACAGCCAGGCGAGGGCGACCTGGGCGCGGCTGGCGTCGAGTTCTTCCGCCACGTCCGCGAGATTCCCGGCGATCTGCGCATCGTTTTCTTCACTGGCGCTGTACAGCGATTTGCCGAACTCATCTGAGACCAGCCGGGCGGTGGTCTCACCCCAGGGGCGGGTTAGCCTGCCGCGCGCCAGCGGACTCCATGGGATCACCGCTACGCCGTTACGTTGGCACAGGGGCAGCATCTCATTCTCTTCTTCCCGGTAAATCAGGTTGTAGTGATCCTGCATGGTGACGAAGCGCGCCCAGCCGTTCTGCTGCTGGAGCGCCAGCGCCTGGGCAAACTGTCGGGCATGCATGGACGAGGCGCCGATATAGCGCGCTTTGCCGGCTTTCACCACCTCGTCCAGCGCTTCGAGCGTCTCTTCAATCGGGGTGGTATAGTCCCAGCGGTGGATCTGCAGCAGGTCGACATAGTCCATCCCGAGACGGCGCAGGCTGTCGTCGATGGAGCGCAGGATCTGCGCCCGGGAAAGTCCTTCCGCCAGATCGCCGACCTGGTGATACACCTTGGTGGCGACAACCACCTCGTCACGGCGGGCAAAGTCGCGCAGGGCGCGGCCAACGATCTCTTCGCTGCTGCCGTCGGAGTAGCTATTTGCGGTATCGAAGAAGTTGATGCCGCCTTCAATGGCGTGCTGGATAAGCGGGCGGCTGCTCTCTTCCGGAAGCGTCCAGGCGTGTCTGCCGCGGTCCGGCTCGCCGAAGGTCATGCAGCCGAGGCAGAGTCGGGAAACACGTAAGGCAGTATCACCGAGGGGGATATAGTGCATAGTGCGCTCCTGCTATTCATCAAGGGTATCCCTTAAGCATAGCAGGAGCGGAAGGGGCAATTATGCCAGCCAGTCGCGGATTTTGGCTTCAATACCGGCGGCATCAAGGCCGAGGTCGGCGCGGATCTCTTCCTGAGTGCCCTGAGGGATAAAATAATCCGGCAGGCCAATATTGAGCACCGGTACCGCCCGGCGGTGGGCCATCAGCACTTCGTTCACGCCGCTGCCGGCGCCGCCCATGATGGCGTTCTCTTCCAGCGTCACCAGCGCGTCGTGCTCGCCGGCCAGCTGGAGGATCAGCGCGGTATCCAGCGGCTTCACAAAGCGCATATCCACCAGGGTGGCGTTGAGTTTGTCCGCTACCGCCGCGGCTTCCGGCAGCAGGGTGCCAAAGTTGAGAATCGCTATTTTCTCGCCCTGACGTTTCACAACCCCTTTGCCGATCGGCAGCGATGCCAGCGGCTCGAGCGTCGCGCCGGTGCCGCTACCGCGCGGATAGCGCACCGCGCAGGGGCCGTCGCTGTAGTGGTAGCCGGTGTACAGCATCTGGCGACATTCATTTTCATCGCTCGGGGTCATTACCACCATATCCGGAATACAACGCAGGAAGGAGAGATCGAACGCTCCCTGATGCGTCTGGCCGTCTGCGCCGACGATCCCGGCGCGGTCGATAGCAAACAGCACCGGCAGCTTCTGGATAGCCACATCGTGGATCACCTGATCGTAGGCTCGCTGCAGGAAGGTGGAGTAGATCGCCACCACCGGCTTGTAGTCGCCAATCGCCAGCCCGGCGGCGAAGGTGACCGCATGCTGCTCGGCAATGGCGACGTCAAAGTACCGATCGGGGAATTTCTTCGAAAACTCCACCATCCCTGAACCTTCGCGCATCGCCGGCGTGATCGCCATCAGCTTGTTGTCTTTGGCCGCCGTTTCACACAGCCAGTCGCCGAAGATTTTCGAGTAGGAAGGGAGGCCGCCGCTGCTTTTGGGCAGTACGCCGCTGGTATGGTCGAATTTTGGCACCGCATGGAAGGTGATCGGGTCTTTCTCGGCGGGCTCATAGCCGCGGCCTTTTTTGGTCATAATATGCAGGAACTGCGGGCCTTTCAGGTCGCGCATGTTTTTCAGCGTGCTGACCAGACCGAGCACGTCATGGCCATCCACCGGGCCAATGTAGTTAAAGCCCAGCTCTTCAAACAGCGTGCCCGGCACCACCATCCCTTTGATATGCTCTTCGGTACGCTTAAGCAGCTCTTTAATCGGCGGCACCCCGGAGAAGACCTTTTTGCCCCCTTCGCGCAGGGTGGAGTAGAGCTTACCGGAGAGCAGCTGCGCCAGATGATTGTTCAGCGCGCCGACGTTCTCGGAAATCGACATTTCATTGTCATTCAGCACCACCAGCAGGTCGGGTTTGATATCCCCGGCGTGGTTCATCGCCTCAAACGCCATGCCGGCGGTGATCGCCCCGTCGCCAATGACGCACACCGCGCGCCGCTGCTTATCCTCTTTCGCGGCGGCGATAGCCACCCCGATACCCGCGGAAATGGAAGTGGAGGAGTGACCGACGCTCAGCACGTCATACTCGCTTTCACCGCGCCACGGGAAGGGATGCAGGCCGCCTTTCTGACGAATGGTGCCGATTTTGTCCCGGCGACCGGTCAGAATTTTATGCGGGTAGGCCTGATGGCCGACGTCCCAGATCAGGCGATCGAACGGCGTGTTATACACGTAGTGCAGCGCCACGGTCAGTTCCACCGTGCCGAGGCCAGAGGCAAAGTGACCGCTGGAACGGCTGACGCTGTCCAGTAGATAGCGCCGCAGCTCATCACATAGCTTCGGCAGGCTCTCTTTTGGCAACAGGCGCAACTCCTGGGTGGAATCTACCAGCGCCAGGGTCGGGTATTTGGCAATATCAAAACTCATCAGAGACTCATTTTTTGTTTATTTATCGCGCTGAATAATGTAATTCGCGAGCGCTTCCAGTGCCGAAGTATCCAGAGATTGTGCGGCCAGCTCATCTAACGACCGGCGGGCATCAGCGATCAGGTCGTGCGCTTTCTTCCGGGCTTGCTCAAGACCCAGGAGGGCGGGATAGGTGCTTTTACCCAATTGCTGGTCGGCACCCTGACGTTTGCCAAGGGTCGCAGTATCCCCTACCACGTCGAGAATGTCATCCTGGACCTGGAAGGCAAGACCGATATTTTCCGCATAGCGATCCAGCGCGGGCAGGGCAGCGCGGCCGCGTTCGCCGGCGCTCAGGGCTCCCATCCGGACGGCGGCGCGGATCAGGGCGCCCGTTTTATGGCGATGGATACGCTCCAGCGCCTGTAAATCAACCTGCTGTCCCTCGGCCTGCAGATCCAGCGCCTGGCCGCCGCACATGCCCGCCACGCCGCTGGCCTGCGCCAGTTCGGAAACCATCGCCAGCCGGTCCCGGTCAGGAACGTCGACCATCGGCGCATCACTCAGTATAGAGAACGCCAGCGTTTGCAGGGCATCTCCCGCAAGAATTGCGTTGGCTTCGCCAAATTTAATATGGCAGGTCGGCAGGCCGCGGCGCAGATCGTCATCATCCATCGCCGGCAAATCATCATGCATCAGGGAGTAGGCATGAATGCATTCGACCGCCGCGGCAGGAGCATCCAGCGTGGTACGGCACACGCCGAACATCTCGCCGGTGGCGTAGACAAGGAAGGGACGCAGGCGTTTACCGCCTAACAATGCGCCATAATGCATCGCTTCCACCAGCGGAGTGTTCTGAAAGGGCTGCGGGGCGATGAAACGGCGCAGCGCTTCGTTTGCCTGTTCCACACAGGCCTGCAATTGTTGCGGGAAATCCATTTATTCAGCGTCCGGCGTAAAAGGCGTGGTCGGGGAATCTTCACTATCCGCCAGCAGGATCTGCACGCGCTGTTCGGCCTTCTGCAGCTGACTTTGCCCCTGGCGCGCCAGCTGTACGCCGCGCTCAAATTCGCTTAGCGCTTCCTCTAACGGCAAATCGCCGCTTTCCAGACGGTTAACGATCTGCTCCAGTTCGCCCAGAGCAGTTTCAAAGCTGGCCGGGGCCTCATTTTTCTTTGGCATAGTGAATGTAGACTCTTGTTATGTCGCGACGGCAATACCGGGTATGGTAACGAAGTCACGCGTGTAAGCAAATAACGCGCAATGGTGATATACTCCGCGCCCAGGATGCAGGCACCGGTGTGCGCTGCTTTACAACTTTTGCTTATAGCCCCGTCGGGCTTGCCAACGAACTATTGTCGCTATGAAGTTTATCATTAAATTGTTCCCGGAAATCACCATCAAAAGCCAATCTGTGCGGTTGCGCTTCATTAAAATCTTAACCGGGAACATTCGTAACGTTCTCAAAAACTATGATGAGACGCTGGCCGTCGTCCGTCATTGGGATCATATCGAAGTTCGCGCGAAAGATGAAAATCAACGCCCGGCTATTCGCGATGCGCTGACCCGTATCCCCGGCATCCACCATATTCTGGAAGTCGAAGACGTGCCGTTCACCTCGCTGCACGATATTTTCGAGCAGACGCTGCCGCTGTGGCGCGAGGCGCTGGAAGGCAAAACCTTCTGCGTGCGAGTGAAGCGTCGCGGCAAACATGAATTCACCTCAATTGAAGTGGAACGTTACGTCGGCGGCGGTCTGAATCAGCATATTGAAACGGCGCGCGTGAAGCTGACCGACCCGGACGTCACTGTCAATCTCGAGATTGAAAACGATCGCCTGCTGCTGGTGAAAGGCCGCTATGAAGGCATCGGCGGTTTCCCGATCGGCACCCAGGAAGATGTGCTGTCGCTGATCTCCGGCGGCTTTGACTCCGGCGTCTCCAGCTACATGCTGATGCGCCGCGGCTGCCGCGTTCATTACTGCTTCTTTAACCTTGGCGGCGCCGCCCATGAGATTGGCGTCCGCCAGGTTGCGCATTATCTGTGGAACCGCTTCGGCAGCTCACACCGCGTTCGCTTTGTGGCGATTAACTTTGAGCCAGTAGTCGGCGAAATCCTTGAAAAAGTGGACGACGGCCAGATGGGCGTCGTGCTCAAGCGCATGATGGTCCGCGCCGCGTCAAAAGTCGCGGAACGCTATGGCGTGCAGGCGCTGGTCACCGGCGAAGCGCTCGGCCAGGTCTCCAGTCAGACCCTCACTAACCTGCGCCTGATCGATAACGTCTCCGATACTCTGATCCTGCGCCCGCTGATTTCGCACGATAAAGAGCACATCATCGACCTGGCGCGTGAGATCGGCACGGAAGATTTCGCCCGCACCATGCCGGAATATTGCGGCGTGATCTCCAAGAGCCCGACCGTGAAGGCGGTGAAGGCGAAGATTGAAGCGGAAGAAGAACACTTCGATTTCAGCATCCTTGATAAAGTGGTGGAAGAGGCGAGCAATATCGATATCCGCGAGATCGCCCAGCAGACGGAAGAGACGGTGGTGGAAGTGGAAACCGTGACCGGCTTTGGCGCCAACGACGCGATCCTCGACATTCGCTCCATCGACGAGCAGGAAGACAAGCCGCTGAAGGTCGAGGGGGTTGAGGTTGTTTCCCTGCCGTTCTACAAGCTAAGCACCAAATTTGGCGATCTCGATCAGAGCAAAACCTGGCTGCTGTGGTGCGAGCGCGGGGTGATGAGCCGTCTGCAGGCGCTTTATTTGCGCGAGCAGGGCTTCAGCAACGTGAAAGTTTATCGCCCGTAACAGATTGTTATGATGCAAAAGGCCTTCCCTGATGGAAGGCCTTTTTACTATTGGCAGGGGAGTATATTAGCGCAGGGTCAGCGCCAGGTCATTGAGCTGATCGATGACAATATTCCAGCCCTCGAAAAATCCCATCTGCTCATGCTGCTCGCGGGTTTCATCATCGGCATGCAGCACCGTAGCCGTATAGCGACACCCGCCCTGTTCATCGGCAAAGGTGATGATGGCCGTCATCGCGAAGGGGGAAACGGCGGGGCGATAATCCGCCGTCAGCATCGAGGTCATGACGATTTTTTGTTGCGGGATAACCTCAAGAAAACAGCCGGGGTTATCGCTGCGTTCACCGTCAGGCCCGTGCATCACGGTGTGAAAGGCCCCGCCGGCGCGAAAATCAAAGGCCAGAACCTCGGTTTGCCAGGGCTTCGGGCACCACCAGGTTCGGAGTAATGCCGCGTCGGCCCACGCGCGCCACAGGGCTGGGGCGGGCGCGCTGAGCAGGCGGCTGATAACAAGATCGCGAGAATCGGTTGCGCTCCGGGACATGCTGCGACTCCTCAGGAAAAGGGGAGCCAGCCCGCGGCGCGGACCGGCTATCAGGCTTCGTAGTAATTATAGATGCCGGCGGCCATCACCAGCTGTGAGGCGACCTCATACGCTTTCTCGCGCCCCACCAGCAGATCGATCATTTTCAGGGCGAAATCAATCGATGTCCCCGGACCCTGGCTGGTTAACAGATTCACCCGCGGATCCCAGACCACTCTTTTATCCTGCCACTGCTCGGCGGGGATATGTTCCTTCAGCGCCGGAAAACCGGTCATGTTGCCGATCGGGAACAGATTATGGGGTACCAGCACGGACGCCGGGGCGGCGCAGATGGCGGCCACAATGCGCCCAGAGAGATGAAACTGGCGGACGGTTTCCACTAGTAGCGTGCTGTCGCGGAAGCACTCTGCGCCCTTGATACCGCCCGGGAGGACGATGATATCGAAATCACCATCGGCCACCTCGACCAGCGGCGCATCCGCCAGCAGTTTGACGCCGCGCGAACAGACGATGGTCAGGCCGCCGTCGCTGGCGACGCTGGCGGTGGTCACCTTTACTCCGCCGCGGACCAGCAGGTCGATAGTGGTGACCGCTTCGGTCTCTTCGCTACCAGGGGCGAGGCAAATCAGTGCCGACGCGCTCATATTCATTCTCCTTACGCTTGATTAATTCAAATAAGCGGGCGTTTTCCGGTACGGCGACGCCGTGGGCGCGGGCGCGGTTGAGCAGAAAACCGGTGATGTAGTCGATCTCTGTATGCCGCTGGGCGCGAACGTCCTGCAGCATGGAAGAGATATTTTCTGCCGTACTTTCAATTACCTGTTTGACATAAAATAGCAGGTTTTCCGCCGAGGTATGAATACCTTCGCGCTCCATCACCGCCGCCACCTCGCGACAAATGGCCGCAACTTCCTGCGTATAGTCGCGCAGATCGCCGTTTTTACACCCTTTGAGCGCGGTCAGAGGGTTAATCACGCAGTTAACCGCCAGCTTGCGCCAGATGGCCGAGTGGATATTGTTATGCCAGGCGACATCCGGCAGCACGCTCTGCAGAACTTCTGCGAGATAGCTGTAGTCCCCCTCGTAGCTTTTTGCCGGTCCGATATGCGTGGTGCCCTGGGCAACGTGGATGATGACATTCCCATCGCGCCGCGCCGCCTGGGTCGTGGAGGCCAGCAGCAACGGCTGTTTCACGCCGCGCAGCTCCTCGACGGTGCCCATGCCGTTATGAATCAGCACAATTGGCGTGGTGTCCGGCAGGATCCCGGCCAGGTGCTTTACCGCATTCGACACCTGCCAGGCCTTTAAGGTGACGATCAGCAGCTCGCTGCTGGCGAGAAAATCGGGGTCGTTGGCCGTCAGCGATTCGTTGAACACTGAGCCATCGGTTTTAATGACGTTGACGCTACAGAATGGCTGCGGTACGCGCAGCCAGCCCTGGACTTCATGTCCCTGTTTGTACAACGCGGTCAGCCATAGTTGTCCCAGCGCACCGCATCCCAGTACGGTTACTTTCATTGTTCCTCCTCATCTGCCGCTATCCCAGGCGCTGATGGCTAAAGTCTATCTCGTCGCTTTTCGCATCGTCGGACATCACGGGGAAAATAGCGCGAGCGTTGCGTAATCAGCTAAGCTTCCGGGATAACAAGTTGAGTTATGCCGCGTTGCAGGTATTATGCAACGCAAAAGAAACGGAAGGAGAGGAAAAGATGCCATCTTTCGATATTGTCTCTGAAGTTGATCTTCAGGAAGCCCGTAACGCGGTGGACAACGCGAGCCGCGAAGTCGAGTCGCGTTTTGATTTTCGTGGCGTTGAAGCCACTTTTGAATTAAACGACGCCAACAAGACCATTAAAGTGCTGAGCGAGTCTGACTTCCAGGTGAACCAGCTGCTGGATATCCTGCGCGCCAAGCTGCTCAAGCGCGGCATTGAAGGCACCTCCCTCGACGTACCGGAAGATATCGTGCACAGCGGTAAAACCTGGTTTGTTGAAGCGAAGCTGAAGCAAGGCATTGAAAGCGCGGTGCAGAAGAAGATCGTTAAACTGATCAAAGACAGCAAGCTGAAAGTGCAGGCCCAGATTCAGGGCGAAGAGATCCGCGTGACCGGTAAGTCCCGCGACGATCTGCAGTCGGTGATGGCGCTGGTGCGCGGTGGCGATCTGGGACAGCCGTTCCAGTTCAAAAACTTCCGCGACTAAGTCGGCGGGCAGACAGCAAAAAGCGGGGAATTCCCCGCTTTTTTTATACCCCTTTGATGAGCTGCTCTATCTCGAAGCGGTTGGTGACCTTGCTGTCGATTTTGATATACACCGAACGCTCCTCGGGTACCACCAGCGCCTGATGAACCCCGCTGGCGCTCAGCAGACGCGCCTGCAGCGCGCTGTCGACCACCACGCCGTCCGGCACCTCCACCCGCAGGCTGCTGACGTACGGCGGCTCGCTCATGGTGCTGGCCACCAGCAGCCACAGCATCGCCAGCAGGGCGCCCAGCAGAAACACGGTTTGCGAATCAAAGAAACCATCGACCCAGCCGCCAAGCGCGCCGCCAATCGCCACGCCGAGAAACTGGCTGGTGGAGTAGACGCCCATCGCGGTGCCTTTGTAGCCCGCCGGAGACTCCTTGCTAATTAGCGACGGCAGCAGCGCTTCCAGCAGGTTAAACGCCAGGAAGAAGAGCTGAACGCCCGCCACCAGCTCCCAGAAGTAGCCTCCGGCGCCCCAGAGGACAATTTCCGCAATCAGCAGGATGGCGACGCAGAGCAGGAAGACGCGCTTCATCTTGCGCTTCACTTCGGCGTAGATGATAAACGGCACCACCGAGATGAACGAGATAACCATGGTGACCAGGTAAATCTTCCAGTGCTCGGCGGCCGGGAAGCCGGCGGCCTCCAGTTGTCCGGGCAGGGCGACAAAAGTGGACATCAGCATAATGTGCAGGCACATGATGCCAAAGTTAAGCTTCAGCAGGCGCGGCTCCGCCAGCACCTTGCTAAAGCAGCCCTTCACCATCCCGGATTCGCGGTTAAGGACATGGTTATGGCTGTTGGGCACCACCCACAGGGTGAGCAGGATGCCGACGGTCGCCAGGATGGCGATCATCCAGAACAGCGCGTGCAGACCCAGCTGGTGGGTGACAATCGGCCCCAGCACCATGGCGATGGCGAAGGTGACGCCGAAGCTGACGCCGATAAAGGCCATCGCTTTGGTGCGGTTCTGTTCGCGGGTGAGATCGGACAGCAGGGCCATAACCGCGGCGGCGATGGCGCCGGAGCCCTGCAGGGCGCGGCCAAGAATGATGCCCCAGATGGAGTCGGTGAGCGCGGCGATGACGCTGCCGAGCACGAAGATAAGCAGGCCGCCGACGATCAATGGCTTACGGCCAATACGGTCAGATAACAGTCCGAAGGGGATCTGGAACACCGCCTGCGCCAGACCGTAGATACCGATCGCCAGGCCAATCAGCGCTTCACTTGCACCCTGCAACGCCATGCCATACGTGGTCAGAACCGGCAGGACCATAAACATGCCAAGCATGCGCAGGGAGAATACTGTCCCCAAACCCCAGGTCGCGCGCAGTTCCCCTGGCGTCATTTTGTTATCGTTCATTACCACCTCAATATAAAAACTGCGCCTAGTGTAGCGGCGGGGGGTAAGAAGCGTAAATAAATGTTTGTTTAACAGATATTACGGGGCTGTTGCGCGATGCGACAAGTTGGTAAAAATCAATAAACCAGTGGAGGGGGACTCCACTGGCGAGGGGGAAAATTAAGGTAAAGTAAAGTCAACCCACTGGCTGCCAGCGTCAGCCGATTTGACGCACTGCTCTACCCAATAGACGCCGTGCAGCCCGGCTTCGACGTCCGGATACCAGAAGTCTTGCAGGAAGGCGCGATCGTCGCGATCCGTGGCGTCAATCGCCTGCGCATAGCGGCGATAGAGGTTGGCCCAGGCTTCGAACAGCCCTTCCGGATGGCCGCCGCCAATGCGGTCATCCGCTAGCGCGTTCGGCGACAGGTAGGGCATCCCACGTTCCAGAATGCGCGCCGGCTCGCCCTGCACCTCATAGCTGAGCTGGTTAGGATGCTCATCCCACCATTCGATGCTTGCTTTTTCGCCGACGATGCGCACTTTTTGCGAGTGCATGGCGCCGCTGTTGACCGCGCTGGTCCACATCGAGCCAACCGCGCCATTGTCATATTCCATCAGGACAAAGGCGTTATCTTCCAGCGGCGCGCGGGAGGGAACAAAGCTCTGACGGGAGCACATCAGCCGTTTGATATTGAGCTGCGGCGCCATGGTCTCGGCGACAAACAGCGGATGGGTGGCCAGATCCCCAAGCACATAGCTGGGCCCGGCAAACTTCGGCGTTACTCGCCAGCGGGTGGATTCTGCCTGCAGCTCGACGGCCTGGTTATGGAAGCCGTGGGCGAATTGCATGTTAACGATGCGGATCTCGCCGAGCAGTCCATCGGCAATCATCTGCCGCGCCTGCTGGATCATCTGATAGCCGGCATAGCCGTAGGTAACGCCGACGATTTTGTTCTGTTTTTTGCTCAGATCCACCAGCTCGCGCGCCTCTTCGGCGGTAAAGCAGAGGGGCTTTTCGCAGATAACGTGGAGTCCCGCCTCCAGCGCCGCTTTGGTGATGGCGAAATGGGTATTGTTCGGGGTGGTGACCGAGACGACCTCGATCCCGTCAGGGCGCTGCGCCTCTTCGCGAAACAGGGTCTGGTAGTCGGCGTAGCAGCGCTCCGGCGCGATGCCCAGTTGCTCACCGAACGCGCGCCCGCGCTCGGCATCGACGTCAAGCGCGCCGGCCAGCAGGGTATAAACATTGTCACGCAGCGCCGCACAGCGGTGGCTGTAGCCGATCTGACTGGTTCCCCCGCCGCCGACCATGCCCCAGCGCAGGGAACGGGATAAGGGTTTCAGGCCGTTTAACATGGTGCTCTCCTTTTTGAAATCATTTGCACTCTGAGGCGCTCAATGCCGACGCCTGCGGCAACGCGCATCCGGATAGACTGACTTCAACTTAAGGAAATGTTTGTTCTGTTTCAATTGTGTTGTGGAATTTATTTTCCATATATGCGAGGGGGATCGAATTAGCGAAAGTTTCTTTTGCGCTTGGTTGAAAAGGTGAGGGCGGGATATCGCCTGCCGGAGTCGTCCAGATTGTCGCGGGCGTTTTTTCGTTTCAACAAAATATGAAATAAATTTTCTTTATTAGCTGCTGAAGGCGGTGCAATCCGCCGATTGCACCGGGGACCAGATGCCGCTATGACGCTCCGCGCACAGACGCGGGGGAAGTTGAAGCGACGGGAGGATGACCGGCCGCAAAGATGCCCTTCGCCGCCAGGCCTGCGACGGTGAGGGCTGCCGGGATACCGAGGATCAAAAAGACGCTTTCAAAGGGCAGGTTGAGCGCCATCATCTCGGCGCCGGCAAAGGCGCTGAGAATGGCGCCGATGCGCCCGACGCCGTGCATCCAGCTGGATCCCGTCGCCCGCGCCTGTGTAGGGTAGTAGCGGGCGGAGAGGGCGTTCATGCCGGTATTCGCGCCGTTCAGGCAGGCACCGCTGATAAACGCCAGCATACAGAGCAAGGCAAAGCTGCCCGCGGCGTAGCCCATCGCCATGGTGAACAGGCCGCCAACGGCGTAGATTATCCCCAGCGCGCGATGGGGGTTGATCCTGTCCATCAGCCAGCCGGCAAACAACGAGCCGAGGGTGCCGCCCGCCTGGTAGATCGCCGTCATGATGGCCGCCTGGCTAACGGTCATTCCTACCGCTTTAACCAGCGTTGGCAGCCAGCTGCCGAGGATATAGACCAGGAACAGCCCCATAAAGTAGACCAGCCATAGCATCAGCGAGCCGAAACCGTACTGGCGGGAGAGGACAATGCGCATCGCGTTGCCGGCCGCTGGCTGCGCCGGCAGGATAAACGTCACATTGTCGCTGATTTGTCCGGGATAGAGACGGTTAAGAATGGCGCGTATGCGCGCCGCGGGCGCTTGTTTGATCACCAGAAAACGAACCGATTCCGGCAGCAGCCAGATGAGCAGGGGGGCAAACAGCAGCGGCAGAATACCGCCGAGCGCCATCAGCGAGTGCCAGCCAAACTGGGGGATCAGCCACGATGCCGAAAATCCTCCCGCCGCCGCGCCGAAGGTGAAGCCGCAAAAGATGACGGTGATAATAAATGAACGCTGGCGTTCCGGGGCGTATTCCGACACCAGCGTCCCGATATTCGGCATCGCGGCGCCCAGCCCGAGGCCAGTCATAAAGCGAAAGAACATCATCTGTTCTACGTTGTGCGAGAAGGCGGTGGCGATGGTCCAGAAACCGAAGAAGAAAACGCTGTTGATGATGATTTTCTTACGTCCCAGCCAGTCGGCGAGCGGGCCGGAGAAAATCGCCCCCAGCGCGAGGCCGATCAGCGCGGCGCTGATCACCAGACCCAGCTGGTGGTTGCTTACCCCCCATTCCAGCTTTAGCGTCGGGGCGATAAAGCCCATGATCGCGATATCAAAACCATCGAGAGCGATGACGCAAAAGCCGAGAAATATAATCAGCTTCTGAAATCGGCTCAGCGGGTTACGATTTATTAACTCTCTGACATCCAGGCGTTGAGTCTGTGTCATAGCGTATTCCTTATGCGCAGGCGTGCAGGTAGGGCTGCGCGGCATCGAACAGTAACTGCGCCCGCTGAAGAGGCGGCAGGGCGCCTTGCTCGCCGTCAAGCGGCACTTCGAGAGAGACCGGCAGCGTCGCCGGCAGGGCCGACATCAGACCATGCAGATCCAGACCGCCTTCCCCCGGCACGTTGCGCGCCGAGCGGGCCTGGCGGATAAGTTCCTGCTCGCTCTCCGGCCTCTGCGCCGCGCCATCGCAGAGTTGCATATAGTTGAGATGATGCGCGGGCAGGCTGGAGAGGGCGGCGAGCGATTCTCCCGCGCGCCAGAAATGGAGAGCGTCCACCAGAATGCCGATGTCTTCCCGCCCGCTGGCGGCGATTAGTGCTTGCGCTGCGGCGATGTTGCGCAACTGGGTCCAGGGCATCGGCTCAAGATTCATGGTCAGCCCAAATGGACGACCGGCCGCGGCGAGGATGGCGAGGTTGTCAGCGCTGCGCTGAAGGTTGTCATCATTGCCGGCGACTAACACCTGTCCGGCGCCAAGACGCGCGGCGGTCTCCATAAAACGCTGCAGCCGATCGTCGAGGGTAAACCCGGGGGTCAGGCGGACGATCTCCACGTCCGACACGCGGATGCCAGTTTCCATCAACGCGGCGAGCGTCGCCCGGACGGCCGGGGTATCGCCCAGCATGTCGTAGTCCGGGTCGGTCGGTGTGGCGGGGAGCAGTCGCAGTCCAACGTGGGTAAAACCGGTTCTGGCCGCAATCCGCACCTGTTCGGGGGGAGGGACATTGAGCAGGGTCAGCGCGGCGAGCGATAGGGTACGCTTGTTCATAAAGGGCTCCGGTACAGTTGCAGGTGAAGAGAGTTAGGGTGCATCCATTCGTGGAAATCAAGTTATGTTATTGTTTATATTTGTTTTTTTGTCAGGCCTTTACCCACCAGATAGCCGAAGGTCATGGCGGGCCCGAGAGTGATCCCTCCGCTGGGGTAATAGCCGCGCATCACGCTCGACATGTCGTTGCCGATGGCGTACAGGCCCGGTATCGGCTGCTGCTGTTCATCCAGCACCCGGGCGTGTTCGTCGGTTTGCAATCCGCTGAAGGTGCCCAGCGAGCCGGGCAGAATGCGCACCGCGTAGAACGGCCCTTCGCGCAGCGGTCCGAGCGTCACCTGATGGTCACCCTGGGCGCGGTTATAGGCTGATGCTCCGCGGTGAAAATCGACGTCTTTGCCAGCGCTGGCGAAGTGGTTAAAGCGTTCAACGGTTTCCGCCAGCGCATTGGCGTCGATAGCGCACTGCTTCGCCAGCTCCGCCAGGGTGTTTCCTCGCTGCAGATAGCCGGTACGCAGCCAGGCGGTGGGAGTGAACGGGAACGGTCTGGCGTGGCCCAGGCCGTAGCGACGCAGCGCGCGACGATCGGCCAGCAGCCAGGCCTGCGGCGTGTCGCCCGCGGGTGTGGCCGCCAGCAGGGCGGCGATAAAGTCATGATAAGAGTCGGCCTCGTTAACAAAACGTTTGCCGTTGGGCAGGACGGCGATCACCCCGGGTTTGGCGCGCTCCACCAGATGAGGAAACATTAGCTGCTGGCCGCTGGCCAGAGTGACGCGGGACACCGGCGCCCAGGCCAGCGGGTGGCGCAGGGAAGTGTCGAACTGGCCGCCGACGGATTCGCCAAGCCTGATCCCCTCGCCCTGATTGTCCGGCGGTGCGGCGGAGAAATGGCCGTAACCCTCCGCAGCGTGAGGCACCACCTGCGCCAGCCGCTGGCGATCGTGGGGAAAACCGCCGCAGGCCAGCACCACGGCGCCAGCTTCGACGTAAATCTCCCCGCCGTCGCTGCGCAGCACCGCGCCGGACACGCCCGGCGGACCCTGCAGCAGCCGGACCACCGGGGCATTGAGCTGAAAACGCACGCCGGCGTCGAGGGCGGATCGCAGCAGACGGGCGACCAGCGCATTGCCATTGACCAGATGCTGCCCCCGTCCGGCGCGTAGCCGCTGCCAGCCGTGGCGCAGCAGGCGGCGGGCAGCATACAGCGCGGAGCGCGGCGAGCGGGTGGCATTGAAAAAATGCGCCATATCCGCGCCGCCGGCGATGCCCATCCCGCCCAGGCTAATGGTTTCCAGCGGCGGACGCAGGCGATGGAGCCAGTCGCCGAGCAGGCGGCCATCGTAGGGTTGCGCGGTGACCGACCGCCCACCGTTCGCCGCACCCGGCGACGGGTGAAAGTCCGGCATGGCGCTGCCCGAGAGAAACTGCACCGCCGTCCGCTGATGGAAAAATTCCACCATCTCCGGCCCGTAACGCAGGAAGGTTTGCAGACGAATATCGGCGGCTTCGCCCCCCATCTCATGCTGCAGATAGGTCAGCGGCGCGTCGGCTGCTTCGTCGATGCCCTCCGCCCGCGCCAGCGGGTTGCGGGGGATCCACAGCCAGCCGCCGGACCAGGCGCTGGTTCCGCCGAGCACTGACGCTTTCTCCGCCACCATGACGCTGGCGCCGTGCATCGCCGCAGTCACCGCGGCAGAGAGCCCCGCGGCGCCGGAGCCGACCACCAGCACATCCACCTTCACAGGCCCGCTCATGTTGGACTCCTTACTGCAGAGGTGAAAAAGCGGTGGGGCGCATCAGCACCGACTCGAGGCGTTCCACGGCGGCCAGTTCGCGATTTTTACGCGAGAAGGTCTGCCAGCGTTCGTCCTGGGCCATCCGCGCGCGGCGCACCAGACGATCGTCCAGGCTTTCATAAGCCCAGATGTGCACTACCTGATTGACCACGCCGATCTCGGTAAAAAAGAAGCCGATTAGCTGGCCGAGATGGTCGGTTTGCACCGCCAGGGCATCGCTTTGGTACAGCGCCAGCCAGTCGGCCATTTTCAGCGGATTGATGGTGTACGTGCGTTTTTCGTAGATCATGATGTTTTCCTGATTAGTGGGTGGAGTGTTGTGCCAGATGGCAGGCGGCGAGATAGCCAAACGTCAGCCCCGGGCCGAGGGTGATGCCGGGGCCCGGATAGGTGCCGGCCATCAGCGAATCCATGTCGTTTCCCACCGCGTACAGCCCCGGGATGGGGTTTCCTTGGGTATTGACGACCTGGGCATCGGCGGTGGTGACCAGGCCCCGTGAGGTCCCCAGATCGCCGGTATAAAGTTTGATGGCATAGAACGGCGCGCTGAGCAGGGGGGCATTACAGGCGTCAGGCTGATGGCCCGGATCGCCCATCGCCCGGTTATAGCTGTTGCCGCCTTTAGCAAATTCCCGATCCACGCCCTGCGCGGCGTCGCGGTTGTAGCGGGCTACCGTCTCGCTCAGGGTTTGGGCATCCAGACCAAGCTGTTGCGCCAGCGCGGCCAGGGTATCGGCTTTGTGCAGATAGCCGGCGGCGACCAGGGCGTCATTATTGACCGGCGCCGGGCGTGCCAGCCCGAGGCCATAACGCTTCATCGCCTGGGCGTCGCAGAGTAAAAAACAGGGGGCATTTTCCGCTGCATCCTGCATTGCGCTGGCGAAATGGTGATAGGAGCTGGACTCGTTGACGAAGCGTACCGCCCGCTGATTGACGGCAATCACGCCCGGTTTTGCGCGATCGGTTACCAGATGGGGGAAGCGCTCCTCGCTGCCGTCGGCCCGGGTCAGCACCGATACCGGCGCCCAGAAAAAATTGGATGGCCGATCGGCTCCCTCGCGAGCGTTAAGCGCCGCCGCGAGATGCAGCGCGGCGCCATCGTTGGCCGGCGGCGACATGGTGAAGTGTTCGCGGGTATGTGGCCGATAGCGCGCCGCCAGCGCGCCCGCGGCGAAGCCGCCTGCGGCCAGCACCACCCCGCGGCGGGCGTGCAGCGTCTCTCTTTGCCCCTGATACTCAATCTCCACCCCACGGACCGCGCCTTGCGCTTCGCACAGCGTCAGAACATTGACATTCAGCCGCAGGCTCATGCCTTTACGCAGCGCCGTAGTCGCCATGCGGGCAATCAGCGCATTGCCCATCGCCAGGCGGGTACCGCGAGGGTACTTCACCCGGTCGCGGGCATAGCGCAGCAGCAGCCGGGTGCAATGGGCCAGGGAGCGCAGCGAGCGGCGCATGTCGAGAAAATGTTGAATATCGACGCGGTTGACCATCATCCCGCCAAACAGCAGCATCCCCGGCGGCGGTGAACGCAGGTCGCGAAACGCGTCCCCCAGTTCACGGCCGTCATACTCCACCACCTCCAGCGCACGACCGACGTCGACTGCGCCGGGTTCATCCGGATAGTAATCGGGCGAGAGCGGACGCAGGCTGTACTTTACTGCCCCCTCACGCTCGAGAAAGGCCAGCGCCTCCCGCCCGGCGCTGACAAACGCTTCGGCAAGATCTTCGCGGTACTGGCCCTCGCCGATAATGGTTCGCAGGTAGGTTTTCATCGCCTCGGCGCTACCGCTTTTGCCCTCGGCGCGCGCCTGGTCGGTATCGTGCAGCCACACGGCGCCGCCGGAGATGGCCGAGGTGCCGCCGAACTGGCCGGCTTTCTCCAGCATCAGCACCGACAGCCCTTTACAGCAGGCGGTGACCGCGGCGGCAAAACCGGCCGCGCCGCTGCCGATGACGATCACATCCCAGCTCTTCATGCCGCCGCTCCCTGCGCCTGCGGGATGGCGCCGATAAACTGGCCCATCAGCCTCATCTGCGCCAGCGCCATTTCCGGCCCGGTCTGTACTTTGCAACCACGTGCGGCGGCGAAAGTGAGCAACGGCGTCATCACCGGGGCGGTGACAACGTCGGCCACATGAGTGGTGCTGTCGAGCGTATCCAGAAGCGCCTGCGGTAGAGGCAGCTCATCAAATCCGGCCATGCCGGCCGGTGAGCCATTAACCAGTAGATCGAGGCCGTAAAGGGTGTCTGGCAGCGCGCTCAGTTGCACCGCCGGAAAGGCCTCAGCCAGAAGGTCATGCAGGCGCTGCCGGGTGGCCGGGGTTTGATCGTGCAGGGCCAGCCGACGGATCCCCGCCTCGCACAGTCCCCAGGCGATGGCGCTGCCGACGCCGCCGCAACCGGAGAGCAGCGCCTGCTTACCTGCCGGCTGAAAACCCTGCGCCTCGGCGGCGAGCTGAAAGCCGACGCCGTCCAGCATATCGCCCTGCAGGCGGCCATCCGCCAGCTTGCGGATCACATTGACGGCGTTGAGTCGGCGGGCGCGCGGCGTGAGGTCGTCGACCAGCGCGGCGGCGCGTTGTTTATGCGGTACCGTCACCAGCACGCCGGTCATGTTCTGCCAGCCGCGCAGGGCGTTGAGGTAGGCGGCCACCGCGTCCGGGACGATATCCACCGGGATCATGACGCTGTCCATGTGCTGTTCGGCAAAGTAGCGGTTGAAGTTATCCGGTGATTTCACCTGGGCGATCGGATGACCAATCACGGCGACAACCTGGGTAGTTCCACTGACCATTTCAAACCTCATTTGTTAAATGAATGTTGTGAAAGTATTTCAGTGGAAGCTGGGAGCGACAACGCAGAATTCGGACATGTCGGTTGTTAATCGCACGAACGCTGCGATAATCGCAGGAAATTGATAATGATGTTGCAAAAATGTGAGCGAATATGCAAAACACCATTCATCCACGCGATCTGATCGTCGGTTTACAAAAAGGGCTGGCGCTAATTCAGCTTTTTTCCAAAACCTGCCCAAAGCTCACCGTCGCCCAGACGGCGAAAATGAGCGGCCTGACGCAAAGCGCCGCGCGACGTTTTCTGCTGACGCTCCTGCATGAGCGCTATCTGCAAACCGACGGGCGCTATTACTGGCTTACCCCAAAGACGCTGCGGCTTGGCCAGGCCTATGTCGATTCGGCGCAGTTTCCTCGCATGGTACGGCCGATTGTCGAATACATCGCCAGCCGGACCGAAGAGCACGCCTCGGTGGGGGTGGTGGATGAAGATGAACTGGTCTATATCGCCCGCAGTCGGCATACGCCGTTCAACTCTACGTCGGTGCGGCTTGGGGAGCGGGTGCCCATTTTCTGTACCGCCGGGGGGCGACTGTGGCTGGCTTCGCTGCCGGAAGCAGAGTGTGAGACCGTCCTGCAGCGCATAACCCGGGAACAACGTACCCCCTATACGGTGACCGATATTGCGTCGCTGATGGAGAAAATCGCCCAGGTACGGCGCCAGGGATACGCCACTATTGAGCAGGAGTTTGAGATTGGCATGCTGGTGCTGGCGGTGCCGTTAACCGACAGGGAAGGGACCTGGTGGGGGGCGCTGAGTCTGACCAGTCATCAATCGCGCACTTCGCTGGAAGCGTTATGCCGCGATCACCTCGATCTGCTCTACAGCGCGCAGGCGATGCTGGTGGGTTAAACAGGGCAGCCAGTGGCGCTGCCCTAAGATAGACGTCGCTTAGGCCGACGCTTTGGTCAGAAAGGTGTTCCAGTCGCTGGCCGCGTTATTCACGAAAGTATTCCAGCTGTTGCCGGCGGTGTTAACAAAGCTTCCCCAGTTTTCCTTTCCGGCGGTCACAAAGGTTTCCCAGTTTGACTGTCCGGTCAGGAAGGAACCAAACGCCATCGCGCTGTCGCCGACGAAGGAGGCAAATGCGGTGCCGGAGGTCAGAACAAAAGAGGTGAAGCCGACGCCAGAGTTGGCGACAAAGCTGGCGAAGCCGCTGGCTGCGCCGAACAGATTAAAGCCACCGGAGATATACTCCATTTCGTTCAGTGTTAACTCTTTCATTGCAATTCCTTGTAGTGATTATTTCCCAAAGGGGCAAGAGCCCCGGCGAAAGGTAGCATCGCAGGACCGTGCGGCGCGAGTGATGCCCGATGCGTACTGGCTCAATTTTTCCTCATTTTTTGATATGAAAGATAGCGGGAAAGCGACGGGGGAGGGGAGGGAAGTATGAAATGCGAAAGAATCCGGTGAGGGAACAGAAAAGAAAAGCCCCGTAAAAACGGGGCCTTAGAGCGTACTGGAGTGCGTAATTATCTCACGTAAGCCAGCAGACTATGTGAATCCGGCACCATAAAGTCAACGGACATCATCACGGACAGCGCGGTGATGGCGACGATAGAAAAGACGAACAGCTTACGCGCCCAGACTTTATCATCGGCCACTTTATAGCCACGCAGCGCCATGCCCAGCCACCAGACGCTGACCGCTGCCGCCACGACCAGGTATTTATACCCGGCGTAGCCGCCCAGCGAGAGCATCAGGGTTGCCACGGCAAAGGCGACGATGTACAGCGTAATATGGTTTTTGGCGACCGAAATGCCTTTCACCACCGGCAGCACCGGAATATTCGCCGCCTGATAATCCTTAAAGCGGAAAATCGCGATGGCGTAGGAGTGAGGCATCTGCCACAGGCTAAAGATAGCCAGCAGGATCGCCGCACCGCTGTCGAAATCACCGGTGACCGCGCAGTAGCCAATCACCGGCGGCGCAGCGCCGGAGAGTGAGCCAATCAGCGTGCCGTAGACGGAGTGGCGTTTCATGTACAGGCTGTAGACGCCGACATAAACCACGAACCCCATCACCCCCAGCCAGCAGGCCAGCGGGTTAGCGCCGAACCACAGCAGCATGAAGCCAGCAATACCCAGCAAGGTGGCGTACACCAGCGAAGCTTCTGGCGAGATCAGCCCTTTGACCAGCACCCGGTTTTTCGTCCGTTCCATCTTACGATCGATGTCCCGGTCGATGTAGTTGTTGAATACACAACCCGAGGCGACCACCAGGGATACTCCAAGGAGCGTCCAGACGAACAGCGGATAGTCGATGTGGCCTTTGGAGGCCAGCAGGAAACCGCCGATCACGGAGATCAGGTTGCCAAAAATAATGCCTGGTTTCGTTACTTGCAGGTATTGCTTAAACATACTCGCCGCTCTTAGTGCATCATCATGTTGTAGTTCAGGTTCCACATAATCCAGATGGAGCCGACAACCACGATCGCAATGATGATTACGGTGAAGATAAATGCGGTCAGGTTCCAACCTTCATCGGACTTGCTGTTCATATGCAGGAAGTACACGAGGTGTACCACGATCTGCACCACAGCGGTCACCAGAATGGTGCCAAGGATAACCGCATGCGAGGCGGAGCCACTCATCACCATGGCGAACGGAATGACCGTCAGGATGATGGACAGGATAAATCCTGTCATGTAGCTCTTCACGCTGCCGTGAGAAGCGCCGCTATGATCGGTAGAATGACTCATTACATCGCCCCCATCAGATAGACAACCGAGAACACGCAGATCCACACGACGTCCAGGAAGTGCCAGAACAGGCTCAGGCACAGGATACGCGTGCGGTTAGTGCTGGTCAGGCCACGACGCGAAACCTGGAACATCAGCACCGCCATCCAGATAAGACCGGAGGTCACGTGCAGACCGTGGGTGCCGACCAGCGCGAAGAACGCGGACAGGAAGCCACTACGATCCGGACCAAAGCCTTCCATGATAAGGTGATGGAATTCATAGATTTCCATCCCGATAAATCCGGCGCCAAACAACCAGGTCAACGCCAGCCAGGAAACCACCTGGCTTTTGTTGTTTTTGTACATGGCGATAGCCGCCATGCCGTAGGTGATGGAGCTGAACAGCAGCAGTGCGGTTTCAACCAGAACGAACGGCAGTTCGAAAATATCTTTGCCCGTCGGTCCGCCGGCCGTGCCGTTCACCAGAACGGCATAGGTAGCAAACAGCGTAGCGAAGATAATGCAGTCGCTCATCAGGTAGATCCAGAAACCGAATACCTTCATCGGTCCTGTATCATGGTGCCCGTGTTCATGCGCGTGGGCAGTATGCGCAAGAGTATCAGTTGCCATTTTTCAGCCCTGCTTTGTTAATCTCATCGAAATGCTGTTTTTCCAGTTTTTCGACTTCTGCAACCGGTACGTAGTAATCCACGTCCTCGTCAAAGCTCTTAATAATCCAGGTCGCTACGATGCCGATGAAGCTGGCGATCGCCATCCACCAGATATGCCAGATCATGGCGAAACCAAATACCGTAGCGAAGGCGGCAATCACGATGCCGGCGCCGCTGTTTTTCGGCATATGAATTTCTTCATAGTGAGCAGGCTGTTTGTACGCTTCACCTTTCTCTTTCATTTCCCAGAAGGCATCACGTTCGTGAACCTGAGGAACGATAGCGAAGTTGTAGAACGGCGGTGGAGAAGAGGTTGCCCACTCCAGCGTACGGCCACCCCACGGGTCACCGGTCAGGTCGCGGTTCTGATCGCGGTCGCGAATAGACACGTAGAACTGAATCAGCTGGCACAGAATACCGCAGGCGATCAGCGCCGCACCGCAAGCTGCAATAACCAGCATCGGGTGGAACTGCGGATCGATCTGCTGGCTCAGACGACGGGTCATACCCATGAAGCCCAGCACGTACAGCGGCATAAACGCCACGAAGAAGCCGATGATCCAGAACCAGAAAGCGCGTTTGCCCCAGGTTTCGTTCAGGGTGAAGCCAAAGGCTTTCGGCCACCAGTAGGTCAGACCTGCGAAGCAACCGAACACTACGCCGCCGATGATAACGTTATGGAAGTGCGCAATCAGGAACAGGCTGTTGTGCAGAACGAAGTCCGCGCCCGGTACCGCCAGCAGCACGCCGGTCATCCCACCTACGGAGAAGGTCACGATAAAGCCGATAGTCCACATCATCGCCGAGTTGAAGACGATGCGACCCTGATACATGGTGAACAGCCAGTTGAAGATCTTAACCCCGGTCGGGATCGCGATAATCATGGTAGTAATACCGAAGAAGGCGTTTACGTTCGCGCCAGCACCCATGGTGAAGAAGTGGTGCAGCCAAACGATGAACGACAGAACGGTAATACAGACGGTTGCCCATACCAGAGAGGTGTAACCGAACAGACGCTTACGCGAGAAGGTCGCGGCGATTTCGGAGAAGACCCCGAACACCGGCAGAACCAGGATGTACACTTCCGGGTGACCCCAGGCCCAAATCAGGTTGATGTACATCATCATGTTGCCACCCATATCGTTGGTAAAGAAATGGGTGCCCAGGTAACGATCCAGGGTCAGCAGCGCGATGGTGACGGTCAGAATTGGGAAAGAGGCGATAATCAGGATGTTAGCGCACAGAGATGCCCAGGAGAATACCGGCATCTTGAACATGGTCATGCCCGGGGCGCGCATCTTGATAATGGTCACGAAGAAGTTAATACCGGTCAGGGTAGTACCGATACCGGAGAGCTGCAGCGCCCAAATCCAGTAATCGACCCCTACGCCAGGACTGTATTCAATTCCCGACAGCGGCGGATAGGCCAGCCAACCGGTCTGCGCGAACTCACCGACGCCCAGAGACAGGTTAACCAGAATCACGCCCACAACGGTGAACCAGAAGCTCAGGTTGTTGAGGAACGGGAAGGCTACGTCGCGCGCGCCGAGCTGAAGCGGAACCACCAGGTTCATCAGACCGATAACAAACGGCATCGCCACGAAGAAGATCATGATAACGCCGTGGGCGGTAAAGATCTGATCGTAGTGATGAGGCGGCAGGAAGCCGGCTTCCCCGGCCGAAGCCAGCACCTGCTGGCTACGCATCATGATGGCGTCAGCAAAGCCACGCAGCAGCATGACGATTGCCACGATAACGTACATGATACCGAGACGTTTGTGGTCGACAGAAGTCAGCCACTCGTTCCATAGGTAGGACCACTTACCGAAGTAAGTGATGGCTGCAAGAAGCGCCAGTCCCCCAATGATAATCGCAGCCACCGTTACCACGATAATAGGTTCGTGGTAGGGCACTGCATCCAGTGTAAGTTTTCCGAACATCGTTTTCTTCCTCGGCCCCTTAGTGAGCGGTTTCCGCGTGGCTCATGTCCATGCCTTCCATCCCGTCGTGAGCAGCGTGCTCGCCTTCAGGTTTAGACATGTTCATGCTCTCGTGAGACATGAATTTGTTCACAACATCTTTGAACAGATCCGGTTTCACGTTAGAGAAATATTCCACTTTGTTGTATTCGCTAGGCACAGCCACTTTCTCGAACGCGGCCATGGAGTCCATGGAGTTCGGAGACTGTTTCGCTTTTGCAACCCACTGATCGAAAGTCGCCCGATCCGGGGTGGCAATCGCTTTGAACTTCATACCTGAGAAGCCCGGGCCACTGTAGCTAGCGGAGATACCGTCATAAGTACCAGCTTCGTCAGCAATGAGGTGCAGCTGAGTCTGCATACCGGCCATTGCATAAATCTGGCTACCTAAGCGCGGAATAAAGAACGAGTTCATCACCGAGTTAGAGGTCACTTTGAAGTGTACCGGTACGTTCGCCGGGAAGGCGATTTCGTTAACGGTAGCAATACCCTGTTCCGGATAGATAAAGAACCATTTCCAGTCCATCGATACGACTTCGATGGTGATTGGCTTCTCGTCATGGACAAGCGGTTTGCTTGGCTCCAGTGCGTGAGTGGTTTTCCAGGTCAGAACGGCCAGGAACAGGATGATCAGAATAGGTACCGTCCAGACCACAGCTTCCACTTTGTTGGAGTGTGACCAGTTCGGGCTATACTTCGCATCTTTATTGCTCGCGCGATACTTCCAGGCAAATCCTACTGCCATCAAGACGGCGGGAATAACGACAATCATCATCAGGCCGAAGGCCGTCAGAATCAAAGAGCGTTGCTCCAGTCCAATCTGTCCTTTTGGGTCAAGGAGTGCAGAATCACAACCACTGAGTAATACAGTACCTGCGATTAATGACATCCATCCCAAACTTTTATTGTATTTCCTGAGTCTCATTGAACGACCTCAATTCCACGGGATCTGGTGGCGTTTAAAGTGTATGGGCATTTTACGGTAAGGTTGCATTACTGTAAACATGATTGGATCTCTGTCAGTTCTGTGTTAGCGGCTTCTGCTTGGTTTGTCACATATGTAACGTAGTGTTACTTAATCGCTTGCAAAGCCTGATTTTCGCGGGATTGATAACGAAAGGGATAAGAAAAGGAGTGCTTAGCGGCTAATGGGCATAACCACCCACAAATTAGAACAATTGTTTAACATTTAATTATCAAATAAAAGACATTGTGAAAACGAAAAATAAAATCCCCGGAGCTGAATCGGTTAAATTATTTAAAGAGTCGAACGAAAACTGTCAATAATTTCCAGAAATCAAAAACGCACAAAACAACAAATAGCGCGGCGGACAATATAAAAGCGTTAATAAGCCGTTATAATTACGTTTCGTAATTACAACGGCTAATAATGATGCTAGATCCTTAAATCAGGCGGGTTTTACGCAGCGCCAGATAGTCAAGCAGGCCGCCGAACAAAATCCCGCCGACGGCGGTGAGCGCGGCAACCTCCAGCAGGCCGGACAGGAAGGAGAACGACGTATAATCCAGCGCGTTGAGGATCAGCAGCGCCAGCCACACCGCGAGCAGCAGGCAGCCCAGTGTCAGGATCCCCAGCGCCAGCGCATAGGCCTGCGGGAACTCGCTACGCGGCATAAAGCTTGCGGTGCGTTGGGTATGCTCAAGCGTTTGCCGGCACAGCAGCAATAGGGCAATCCCCGGCACCGCCGCAACGACAGAGAAGAGATAGAAGGTCGACCAGCCGTGAGCCTCGACAAACCAGCCGGCAATCGGCCCAACGTATACGCGACCGACCGCAGAGAGCGCCGAGAGCAGCGCGAACTGGGTGGCGGAGAACGACTTATTACATAGCGTCATCAGCAGCGCGACAAATGCCGCCGTCCCCATTCCCCCGCACAGGTTTTCAAAGAATACCGCGGTCGCCATGGAATAGAGGTGCTTATCGGTAATCGACAGCAGCCAGTAGCCGGCGTTAGAGACCCCCTGCAGCAAACCGAAAATGAGCAGTGCCCGAAACAGCGTCAGCCGCTGCATCAGGACGCCTCCGTACAGGGCGCCGAGAATGGTGGCGAACAGGCCTAAGGTTTTGTTCACCATTCCCACTTCGCCAGCGTCAAATCCCACGCCGCGGATCAGGAAGGTGGTGGTCAGGCTCATGGCAAACGCATCGCCAAGCTTATAAAGGACGATGAGCAGCAGAATCAGCCAGGCGTTGTTGCGGCCGAAAAAATCGCGCAGCGGTTCGGCTACCGCCTGCTCGAGCGATCTGGGGACCGGGATAACGTCGCTCGGTTCGGGCGCCAGCAGCGTGGCGATAATGCAGGGTACCAGCAGCGCAGCCATCAGCCAGTACATCCCCTGCCAGCCGAGATAGCGGTCGGCAAGCCACAGGGCCAGTCCACCGGAGACCAGCATCCCCAGGCGATAGCCCAGCACGCTGATCGCGGCGCCGGCGCCACGCTCTTCTGCTGGCAACACGTCGGTTTTCCAGGCGTCGAACACAATATCCTGCGACGCCGAGCAGAAGGCGATCACCACCGCCAGCGCCGCCATCCAGCGTAATTGGGTGACCGGCTCAAGAAAGCCCATCGCCGCGATCGCCAGCAGGAGTAATACCTGGGTGGTCAACAGCCAGCCGCGACGACGCCCAAGAAACGGCGGCGTGTAGCGGTCCATCAGCGGGGACCAGAGGAATTTAAAGACATAGGCCTGGCCGACGAGCGAGAAAAAACCGATCGTTTTCAGATCGATATTTTCCACCGTCATCCAGGCCTGCAGGGTACCGGAGGTGAGGGCCAGCGGCAGACCGGAGGCGAAGCCAAGGATCAGCAAAATGGCTGATTTCGGCTGCTGAAAAATGCGTAAGTAATGACTGGACATAGCATAAAGCACGAACCCGGCGGAGGCCGGGTTCGCGATAGCATTAACGCGCGTTTTGCTTGATGAAATCGTGGATGCTGGTGTCCTGCGCCATATCGGCGATGGTATCGGTCAGGACGCTGTTGACGGCATCAGCGATGTTTTTGTTCGAGGCCTGGAAGGCGCCTTCAACGGAGTAGCTGGCACGGTAGTTTTTGGTCATTTTCGTGCCGTTTGCCGCGGTGGCGATGATGGCGATATCGGCTTTGGTGGCGATGTTATAGCGCACGTTACCCTGAGAGACGTCAGCATAGAGTTTGTTGACGATGATCTGCAGATCGACCGCGCCGTTCGGGCCAATCATGTAGCCGCGAGACGTCATCTGTTTCTCCAGCACTTCCTGCAGCAGGAAGCGCAGATCGCGGGAGGCGGTGAGAGTGACCAGCTGATTGTCACGCGTCACTTTCGCCAGCGCCTGGTCCGGACGCTGATCGGCGCCGTTGATGCTGACGGTCACGCCCATCAGGCTTGGATCCTGCTGCGGCAGCGTGATTTTCGGCGATACTTCAATGGTGGTCGGCGGCGTGGCGCATCCTGCCAGCATAAACATGGCGACCAACGGGAAAAGAATCTTCTTAAGCATGTTCAGGTCTCAACGCATGGTGTTGTTATAAGGAAAATTACCGCCATCATAGCATTGCCAACGGCAAGGGGAAGTGGCAACGCGTGTAAATCCATCGTGCTGGCGGTTTTCTGAGCGTCCCGCCACGGTTAATGGCTCGTTCCCCGACGGATTTGGCGACCAGAGCCAGTAAACGTGATACTTTTGAATGAAAATATCAGAACAATGCTAATTTTTTGTTGTTTTCTCCTAATGGAAGCGGTAAAAGCGGCTAACATTTAAATGGAGTGGCGGCATCTCAGCGTTGTCGGAGGAGAAAATTCATGATGATACGTGAACAGATCGAAGCAAAACTTAGAGCAGCGTTCGACCCGATGTATCTCGAAGTCGTGGATGAAAGTTATCGTCACAACGTCCCTGCGGGCTCTGAAAGTCATTTTAAAGTGGTGTTAGTGAGCGATCGCTTCACTGGCGAGCGTTTCCTCAATCGCCACCGTATGATCTACGGCACGCTAACCGAGGAGCTGTCGAATACGGTGCATGCCCTGGCGCTGCACACCTATACGATTAAAGAATGGGAAGCATTACAGGATACGGTATTTGCTTCGCCGCCGTGCCGCGGCGCAGGGAGTATCGCTTAGAAATCCCATTTGCAACCGCTGGCGCTTTTCCAGTATGTTGCTTGCAGATTTAGCAAAAACGGCCTACGGGCCGTTTTGTTTTGCCTGGAAAATGCGCAAAGTCAGCGCTTTTGCGGGCAAATTTGAGCGGGAAATGTGAAAAATGCCGCAGCATCAGGCGACAACCGTTCTCGACTCACAAAAGTGATGCCGCTATAATGCCGCGTCTTATATATGAATGTCTTCGGGATGATTCTGACGACAGGGAATGTGTTTCTGATTTGAAGAGGGCATCCCGGTTCTGCGAAGCCACCTACACGCGCTTCCAGAGTTGACCGAGCACTGTGATTTTTTTGAGGTAACAAGATGCAAGTTTCAGTTGAAACCACTCAGGGCCTTGGGCGCCGTGTAACGATTACTATCGCCGCTGACAGCATCGAGAATGCTGTCAAAAGCGAGCTGGTCAACGTAGCGAAAAAAGTTCGCATTGACGGCTTCCGTAAAGGCAAAGTGCCGATGAATATTGTTGCTCAGCGCTATGGCGCTTCCGTTCGCCAGGACGTGCTGGGCGACCTGATGAGCCGTCATTTCGTTGACGCGATCATCAAAGAAAAAATCAATCCGGCCGGCGCGCCGAACTACGTTCCGGGCGAATACAAACTGGGCGAAGACTTCACCTACGCGGTAGAGTTCGAAGTGTATCCGGAAGTTGAACTGCAGGGTCTGGACGCGATCGAAGTTGAAAAACCGGTTGTTGAAGTCACCGACGCTGACGTTGATACCATGCTGGAAACTCTGCGCAAGCAGCAGGCGACCTGGAAAGAAAAAGAAGGCGCGGTTGACGCTGAAGATCGCGTAACCATCGACTTCACCGGTTCTGTTGACGGCGAAGAGTTCGAAGGCGGCAAAGCCTCTGACTTCGTACTGGCGATGGGCCAGGGCCGCATGATCCCGGGCTTCGAAGACGGTATCAAAGGCCACAAAGCGGGTGAAGAGTTCACCATCGACGTGACCTTCCCGGAAGAGTACCACGCAGAAAACCTGAAAGGTAAAGCGGCTAAGTTCGTTATCAACCTGAAGAAAGTCGAAGAGCGTGAACTGCCTGAGCTGACCGAAGAGTTCATCAAACGTTTCGGCGTGGAAGATGGTTCCGTCGCTGGCCTGCGCGCTGAAGTGCGTAAAAATATGGAACGCGAGCTGAAAGGCGCTGTGCGTAACCGCGTGAAGTCTCAGGCTATCGAAGGTCTGGTTAAAGCCAACGAGATCGACGTTCCGGCTGCCCTGATCGACAGCGAAATCGACGTGCTGCGTCGTCAGGCTGCTCAGCGTTTCGGCGGCAACGAGAAACAGGCTCTGGAACTGCCGCGCGAGCTGTTCGAAGAGCAGGCTAAACGTCGCGTCGTTGTTGGTCTGCTGCTGGGCGAAGTGATCCGCACCAACGAGCTGAAAGCTGACGAAGAGCGCGTAAAAGCCCTGATCGAAGAGATGGCTTCTGCGTACGAAGATCCGTCTGAAGTCGTTGAGTTCTACAGCAAGAACAAAGAGCTGATGGACAACATGCGCAACGTGGCGCTGGAAGAGCAGGCTGTTGAAGCCGTGCTGGCGAAAGCCAAAGTGTCTGAAAAAGCCACTTCCTTCAACGAACTGATGAACCAGCAGGCGTAATTTCGCCGCTATCGTTTAAGGTTCGAGCAAAAACCCGTTGCCGAAAGGCGGCGGGTTTTTTTTTAAGATAATGATAGCCACAGGCACGGTGCGAAAACGCATTAACCATGATAGCGTTACAGCAAAAGCTTGTTATGCTTGAAATATGGCAACACCATCCCCATTACCGGGGGAGGCAACTGCATCCGCAATCGCACGCGTATTGAAGAGGCGGTGACGCATTCAGCGGATAGAAACTGTGGCTGATAATCCGTCCGTAAGGTTACAATCAGTGCAGCAGGTATTTTAAAATTACTCCAGGAGACGGAAATGTCATACAGTGGCGAACGAGACAACTTTGCACCCCATATGGCCCTGGTGCCGATGGTCATTGAACAGACCTCACGCGGTGAACGTTCTTTTGATATCTACTCCCGTCTGCTTAAGGAACGCGTCATTTTTCTGACCGGCCAGGTCGAAGACCACATGGCAAATCTGATCGTGGCGCAGATGCTGTTTCTGGAAGCGGAAAACCCGGAAAAAGACATTTACCTGTACATTAACTCTCCGGGCGGGGTAATCACCGCCGGGATGTCGATTTATGACACCATGCAGTTCATCAAGCCGGATGTCAGCACCATCTGTATGGGGCAGGCCGCTTCTATGGGCGCGTTCCTGCTGACCGCCGGGGCGAAAGGCAAGCGCTTCTGCCTGCCGAACTCCCGCGTGATGATCCACCAGCCGCTGGGCGGCTATCAGGGACAGGCGACGGATATTGAGATCCACGCCCGTGAAATCCTGAAGGTGAAAGGACGCATGAATGAGCTGATGGCGCATCATACCGGCCAGTCTCTTGAGCAGATTGAGCGTGACACCGAGCGTGACCGCTTCCTGTCTGCTGCGGAAGCCGTGGAGTACGGGCTGGTCGACTCTATTTTGACCCATCGTAATTGATGCCCAAGGCGCAAGGGTGCCGCTTTACGCTTCATCCTTCTCGCCACGTCTGCGCGAGCGGTTGGCTTTTATTCGGCCGCTTGTCTGGCAGGCTTGCGGCCGGTGGCTTCGCTACCGGCTCGATGTAGCGCGAAGGATTTTGTGTATATACTAATGAAGGGCGGCACAACGCTATATGGCGGCTTGCGCCTGAGAATGGCATTTGCGTCGTCGTGTGCGGCACAAAGAACTTAAAAAGAGGTTTGGACTCATGACAGATAAACGCAAAGATGGATCGGGCAAATTGTTGTATTGCTCTTTTTGCGGCAAAAGCCAGCATGAAGTGCGTAAGCTGATCGCCGGGCCATCCGTGTATATCTGCGACGAATGCGTTGATTTATGTAACGACATCATTCGCGAAGAGATTAAAGAAGTGGCGCCGCACCGCGAGCGCAGCGCGCTGCCGACGCCGCACGAGATTCGCCACCACCTTGATGACTACGTCATCGGTCAGGAACAGGCGAAGAAGGTGTTGGCGGTCGCGGTATACAACCACTACAAGCGTCTGCGCAATGGCGATACCAGCAATGGCGTAGAGCTGGGTAAAAGCAACATCCTGCTGATCGGGCCGACCGGTTCCGGTAAAACGCTGCTGGCGGAAACGCTGGCGCGCCTGCTGGATGTGCCGTTTACCATGGCGGACGCCACTACCCTGACCGAAGCCGGTTATGTGGGTGAGGACGTCGAAAATATCATTCAGAAACTGCTGCAGAAGTGCGATTACGACGTGCAGAAAGCGCAGCGCGGCATCGTTTATATCGACGAAATCGACAAAATTTCGCGTAAATCCGATAACCCGTCGATTACGCGCGACGTCTCAGGCGAAGGCGTGCAGCAGGCGCTGCTGAAGCTTATCGAAGGGACCGTTGCCGCCGTTCCGCCGCAGGGCGGGCGTAAACATCCGCAGCAGGAGTTCCTGCAGGTTGATACCTCCAAGATCCTGTTTATCTGCGGCGGCGCGTTCGCTGGCCTGGACAAAGTGATTTCCCACCGTGTGGAAACCGGCTCCGGCATTGGTTTTGGCGCGACGGTAAAAGCGAAGTCCGACAAAGCGAGCGAAGGGGAACTGCTGGCTCAGGTCGAGCCGGAAGATCTGATCAAGTTTGGTCTGATCCCGGAGTTCATCGGCCGTCTGCCGGTAGTGGCGACCCTGAACGAGCTGAGCGAAGAAGCCCTGATCCAGATCCTGAAAGAGCCGAAAAACGCCCTGACCAAGCAGTATCAGGCGCTGTTTAGCCTTGAAGGCGCAGAGCTCGAATTCCGCGACGAAGCGCTGGACGCTATCGCCAAGAAAGCGATGGCGCGTAAAACCGGCGCCCGTGGCCTGCGCTCAATTGTGGAAGCGGCGCTGCTGGATACCATGTATGACCTGCCTTCGATGGAAGATGTCGAAAAAGTGGTCATTGATGAGTCGGTTATCGCCGGTCAGAGCAAACCGCTGCTGATCTACGGCAAACCGGAAGCTCAGCAGGCATCTGGTGAATAATTAACCATTTCACTCAAGCAGTTAACAAAAAGGGGGGATTTTATCTCCCCTTTTATTTTTCCTGCATTCCCGCCGTTGAATGTGTGGAATACATCCCCATATACTGGATTACATATTAACGACGATGCAGTGGAGTGTGGCGTCGTCGGCTACCTGGCGGACTTTAAACTAAGAGAGAGCTCTATGAATCCTGAGCGTTCTGAACGCATTGAAATCCCCGTATTGCCATTGCGCGATGTGGTGGTTTATCCGCACATGGTCATACCCCTGTTCGTAGGGCGGGAAAAATCTATCCGTTGCCTCGAAGCGGCCATGGACCATGATAAAAAAATCATGCTGGTTGCGCAGAAAGAAGCGTCGACGGATGAGCCGGGTGTAAACGATCTTTTCACCGTTGGAACCGTGGCGTCTATTTTGCAGATGCTGAAGCTGCCGGACGGCACCGTGAAGGTGCTGGTCGAAGGGCTGCAGCGTGCTCGCATTTCTGCGCTGTCTGATAATGGCGAGCATTTCTCGGCGAAAGCGGAGTATCTCGACTCGCCGGCGATTGACGAACGCGAGCAGGAAGTGCTGGTTCGCACCGCTATCAGCCAGTTTGAAGGCTATATCAAGCTGAACAAGAAGATCCCACCGGAAGTGCTGACGTCGCTGAACAGCATCGACGATCCGGCGCGCCTGGCGGATACCATCGCGGCGCACATGCCGCTGAAGCTGGCTGACAAGCAGTCTGTACTTGAGATGTCCGACGTTAACGAACGTCTGGAATATCTGATGGCGATGATGGAATCGGAAATCGATCTGCTGCAGGTTGAGAAGCGCATTCGCAACCGCGTCAAAAAGCAGATGGAGAAATCTCAGCGCGAGTACTATCTGAACGAGCAAATGAAAGCGATTCAGAAAGAACTCGGCGAGATGGACGACGCCCCGGACGAAAACGAAGCGCTGAAGCGTAAGATCGACGCGGCGAAAATGCCGAAAGAGGCGAAAGAAAAAACCGAAGCGGAACTGCAGAAGCTGAAGATGATGTCGCCGATGTCAGCGGAAGCGACCGTCGTGCGTGGCTACATCGACTGGATGGTGCAGGTGCCGTGGAATGCGCGCAGTAAGGTCAAAAAAGACCTGCGTCAGGCCCAGGAGATCCTCGATACCGATCACTATGGCCTGGAGCGCGTGAAGGATCGCATCCTTGAATATCTCGCGGTGCAGAGCCGGGTGAACAAAATCAAGGGGCCAATCCTTTGTCTGGTGGGACCGCCGGGGGTAGGTAAAACCTCGCTGGGTCAATCCATCGCCAAAGCGACCGGACGGAAATACGTTCGTATGGCGCTTGGCGGCGTGCGCGATGAAGCGGAAATCCGCGGTCATCGTCGGACCTACATTGGCTCGATGCCGGGCAAACTGATCCAGAAAATGGCGAAAGTGGGGGTCAAAAACCCGCTGTTCCTGTTGGACGAGATCGACAAAATGTCTTCCGACATGCGCGGCGACCCGGCTTCCGCGTTGCTTGAGGTGCTGGATCCGGAACAGAACGTGGCCTTTAACGACCACTACCTGGAAGTGGATTACGATCTCAGCGACGTGATGTTCGTGGCGACTTCCAACTCCATGAACATTCCGGCGCCGCTGCTGGACCGTATGGAAGTGATTCGTCTCTCCGGCTATACCGAAGATGAAAAACTGAACATCGCCAAACGTCATCTGCTGCCGAAGCAGATCGAACGTAACGCGCTGAAGAAAGGCGAGTTGACCGTCGACGATAGCGCCATTATCGGCATTATTCGTTACTACACGCGGGAAGCGGGGGTACGTAGCCTGGAGCGTGAAATCTCCAAGCTGTGCCGCAAGGCCGTTAAGCAACTGCTGCTGGATAAATCGCTGAAACACATCGAAATTAACGGTGAGAATCTGCATGATTATCTCGGCGTACAGCGCTTCGACTATGGCCGCGCCGATAGTGAGAACCGCGTCGGTCAGGTGACCGGTCTGGCGTGGACGGAAGTGGGCGGCGATCTGCTGACCATCGAAACCGCCTGCGTGCCGGGCAAAGGCAAGCTGACCTACACCGGCTCGCTGGGCGAGGTGATGCAGGAGTCGATTCAGGCTGCGCTGACGGTGGTACGTTCGCGGGCTGACAAGCTGGGCATTAACGCCGACTTCTACGAGAAGCGTGACATTCACGTGCACGTGCCGGAAGGGGCGACGCCTAAGGATGGTCCGAGCGCGGGTATTGCCATGTGCACGGCGCTGGTCTCCTGCCTGACCGGCAACCCGGTACGCGCTGATGTGGCGATGACCGGTGAAATCACTCTGCGTGGTCAGGTGCTGCCGATCGGCGGTCTGAAGGAAAAACTGCTGGCGGCGCATCGCGGCGGCATTAAGACTGTTCTGATTCCTGATGAGAACAAACGCGACCTTGAAGAAATTCCGGATAACGTTATCGCCGATTTGGATATCCATCCGGTGAAACGAATCGAGGAAGTTCTGACACTTGCGCTGCAGAACGAACCGTTCGGCATGCAGGTTGTGACCGCGAAATAGTGATTCTGCGCAAATTGCGCTAATAAAAATAGGGCTGGTAAGTCATTTCGGACTTGCCAGCCTTTTTTTGTGTAGCTAACTTAGATCGCTGGCAGGGGGGTCATCGACAACTGCTGTTGTAAGGGCATGACAGTCCTGATATAACTGCTGCGCGGTCGCACTATGAAGGACTCAGGTGCGATATAAATTATAAAGAGAGGAAGAGAACAGTGAATAAATCTCAACTGATTGACAAAATTGCTGCGGGTGCGGACATTTCTAAAGCTGCAGCTGGACGTGCGTTAGATGCTTTAATCGCTTCTGTTACTGAATCTCTGCAGGCTGGGGATGACGTTGCGCTGGTAGGTTTTGGTACCTTTGCTGTTAAAGAACGTGCCGCCCGTACTGGTCGCAACCCGCAAACAGGTAAAGAAATTACTATCGCTGCCGCAAAAGTGCCGGGCTTCCGTGCTGGTAAAGCGCTGAAAGACGCGGTGAACTGATCGGCTTTCCCGTCAGGGAATGTGACGAAGTACAAGGGCGCATCGTGAGATGTGCCTTTTTTATTGCCTTTTCAGACCACTTTATGTGTGTTTATCGCCACTTGTGGGCTGACAATCACCCTGTTTTCTTGTCAAAATACGTCCTCACGCGCGGCGGCCATCACGTGCTATGCTGCGCGAGCTAAAGTCATCTACAGCGGAGCGTTGTTACACCATGATGGACAACCTACGCACGGCCGCCAACAGCGTCGTGCTCAAGATTCTTTTCGGTATCATTATCGTCTCGTTCATTTTGACCGGGGTGAGTGGTTACCTGATTGGCGGTGGCAAAAACTATGCCGCAAAAGTGAATGGCCAGGAGATTGGCCGTGGGCAGTTTGAAAACGCCGTCGCCAGCGAACGTAACCGTATGCAGCAGCAGCTTGGCGATCAATTCTCCGAGCTGGCGGCGAACGAAAACTACATGAAAACCATGCGCCAGCAGGTGCTGAATCGCCTGATCGATGAGTCGCTTCTGGATCAGTATGCCCGCGAGCTGGGCCTCAGCATCAGCGATGAGCAGGTGAAGCAGGCGATCTTCCAGACCCAGGCGTTCCAGACGAACGGTAAGTTCGACAACCAGCGTTTCAGCGGTATTGTCGCCCAGATGGGGATGACCACCGATCAGTACGCCCAGGCGCTGCGTAACCAGCTGACCACGCAGCAGCTGATTAACGCCATTGCGGGTACCGACTTCATGCTGCCGGGCGAGTCCGATCAGCTGGCGGCGCTGGTATCTCAACAGCGGGTGGTCCGCGAAGCGACCATCAACATAAATGCCCTGGCGGCAAAACAGACCGCCAGCGATGAGGAAATCAACGCCTTCTGGCAGCAGAATCAGGCCCGTTTTATGGCGCCGGAGCAGTTCCGCGTCAGCTACATCAAAATGGATGCCGCCAGCATGCAGGAGAGCGCCTCTGACGAAGAGATTCAGTCATGGTACGACCAGCACAAGGATCAGTTCACTCAGCCGCAGCGCAACCGCTACAGCGTGATTCAGACCAAAACTGAAGCCGATGCGAAAGCGGTACTGGCCGAGCTGCAAAAAGGAGCGGACTTCGCCACGCTGGCGAAAGAAAAATCGACCGATATTATCTCTGCCCGCAACGGTGGCGATATGGGGTGGATGGAAGATGCCTCTACCGTGCCTGAGTTGAAAGATGCCGGGCTGAAAGAGAAAGGCCAGCTGTCTGGCGTGATCAAATCCTCGGTTGGCTTTTTGGTAGCTCGTCTGGACGACGTCCAGCCGGCGCAGGTGAAGCCGCTGGCTGACGTGCGTAATGACATTGCGGCGAAAGTGAAGCAGGAAAAAGCGTTGGATGCTTACTACGCGCTGCAGCAGAAGGTGAGCGATGCGGCCAGCAACGATAATGAATCGCTGGCGAGCGCAGCGCAGGTCGCCGGGCTGAAGGTCGTAGAAACCGGCTGGTTTGGCCGCGATAACCTGCCGGAGGAGCTGAACTTTAAACCGGTCGCTGACGCTATTTTCAACGGCGGTCTGGTGGGTGAGAACGGCGCGCCGGGCAGCAACTCCGATATCATTACCGTTGACGGCGATCGCGCTTTTGTTCTGCGCATTAGCGAACACAAAGCCGAGGCGGTGAAGCCGCTTGCCGAAGTGAAGGCACAGGTTAGCGATATCGTTAAGCACAATAAAGCGGAACAGCAGGCGAAACTGGAGGCCGACAAGCTGCTGGCGGCGCTGAAAGACGGCAAAGGCGATGAAGCGATGAAGGCGGCTGGCCTGAGCTTTGGCGCGCCGCAGACGCTTTCTCGTACCGGCCAGGATCCGCTGAGCCAGCTGGCATTTACCCTGCCGCTGCCGCAGCAGGGTAAACCGGTCTACGGCGTGGGCAGCAATATGCAAGGCGATGTGGTGCTGGTAGCGCTGGATGAGGTGAAAGCCGGCAGCATGCCGGAAGAGCAGAAGAAGGCCATGGTTCAGGGGATCACCCAGAACAATGCCCAAATCGCTTTCGAAGCGCTGATGAGCAACCTGCGCAAGGCGGCGAAAATTAAGCTCGGCGACAGCATCGACCAGCAGCAGTAATTTCGCGTCGTCTCGCAAAAATGAGCAACACGATGTAATCCTCAAGGGTCGCTTTCGCGGCCCTTTCCATTTCTGTGATTTGCCTTTTGTCGACCATCCGCACTGACGCTATCGTGACCTTGCTGTCTACACACAAGGAGATATCAGCATGAAATATGGAATAAAAGCACTGATGGCCGCGGGCGTTCTGGTTTTTGCGGTAGGCGTACAGGGGGCGCTGGCGGCACCCGCCAGCGGCAAAGCGGCAGTGAATAAAGAAAATGTGCAGGCGTCCTCTTCGGCGAAGGCGGAAGCGGTGCCCGGCGAGGCCGACAACGGGGCGACAAAGGTCAGCATTAACCGCGCCAGCGCCGAACAGCTGGCGCAGGCGTTGAATGGCGTAGGATTGAAAAAAGCCCAGGCCATTGTCAGCTACCGCGAAGAGTACGGGCCGTTCAAAACCCTCGATGATCTGAAGCAGGTCCCGGGAATGGGGAGCGCGTTGGTGGAGCGCAATTTAGCCCATCTGACGCTGTAAATTTTATGCCAGACCTTGCACAGCGGTGATTTTTTGCCAGGATAAAGAGGTTGCATCAAGTGGTGTGACCTCTTACCTCATAAACAACAATAACAGAAAGGCATTAGTGCTATGCAGACACAAATTAAAGTTCGCGGCTATCATCTGGACGTCTACCAGCATGTGAACAACGCACGTTACCTGGAGTTCCTTGAGGAAGCCCGCTGGGACGGCCTGGAAAACAGCCCCGCGTTTCAGTGGATGATGGAGAAAAACATCGCCTTCGTGGTGGTGAATATCAATATTAACTACCGTCGTCCGGCGGTACTGGGCGATGTGCTGACGGTGAGCAGCAAACTGGAGCAACTCAACGGCAAAAGCGGCACCATAAGCCAGGTGGTCACCCTCAACCCCAATGGCGAAGTAGTGGCCGATGCGCTGATTACCTTCGTTTGTATCGATTTGAAAACCCAGAAGGCGCTGCCGCTGGAAGGGGAATTGCGTGCGAAACTTGACCAGATGAACCTGCGCTGACAACCGTCGTGCGAGTGGCGGGCCCACGGCAGGTGATGAACCCGTAGCCCCGGTAAGCATCGCGCCACCGGGGAATTTGAGCCAAAGTTCCGGTAAATCGATCCCCGGAGATTATGCCTGCGCCAGTCCGGTTTTTTGCTGCATCACCGCCATTACCCCGACCTTGTCCGCCAGATACTGGTTGAGTCCGTTTGCGCGCAGGTTACAGGCGGCGCACTGGCCGCAGCCATCGCCCTTAATGCCGTTGTAGCAGGTGAGGGTTTCCCGGCGCACCAGATCCAGCTGACCCCAGTAGTCGGCGAGCGCCCAGGTCTCGGCTTTATTCAGCCACATCAGCGGCGTCTCAAAGCGAATGTCTTTCGCCATCCCCAGGCTGACGGCGTGGTGCAGCGCTTTGACAAACTCATCGCGGCAGTCCGGGTAGCCGGAGAAGTCGGTCTCGCACACGCCGGTGATGATGGCTTCGGCTTTTACCTGATAGGCGTAGATTGCCGTCAGGGTTAAAAACAGAATATTACGCCCGGGGACAAAGGTGTTGGGAATACCCTCGGCATCAGGCTGATAGTCCGGTACCGGAATGTTATCGCGGGTCAGGCTGCTGACTGCCAGTTCGTTGAGCAGAGTGACGTCCAGCACTTTATGCGCGACGGCGCCCAGTTTCAGGGCGAGTTCGCGCGCAACGTCGATTTCCGCGCGGTGGCGTTGGCCATAATCAAAAGTGACGCAATGCACTTCATCATACTGTTGCAGAGCCTGCACCAGACAGGTGGTTGAATCTTGTCCTCCGCTGAAGACAACTACGGCGCGTTTCATGGCAATTCCTGACTAAATGAATAAAGGCGATATGGTAGCGCCAGACGCCCTCCATCACCAGCTCTCTCACGTCGACGAGGCCGGCAGCCAGGCGCTGGCGAAGTCGAACCAGCCCCGGGCGTTGAGGCGCAGACCATTGACCCCCGGTGGCGCGCTGATCCGATAGTTATACTTGAACAGCGGCGTCATGATGGCGTCTTCCATCAGGCTGTTAAATACGTTGCGCAGCGCATCGTTGCGGCTGCGAGCGTCGGGCTGAGACTGCACCGCGTCTAATGTCGCCTGCAGATGAGCATATTGCGCCCCGGTCAGCAAATTAGGCCACAGCATATCGCAGCGCAGCCACTGTTCCAGGGCGTACTCCGGCGCTTCGCCGATCAGACGGTCGCCCATCATCAGGTCGGCCTGCCCCAGATGCTGGCAGCCTTCCCAGTTTTTAGCGTCGTGGAACAGGAGCGTCAGCTCGCAACCCAGCAGAGCCAGACGTTGCCTCAGCTGTTCGGCCATCGCATGTAGCTCGACCGGCAGATGATAAAGCAGGGTGAGCCTGGCCGGCAGCGGTACCGCGTTGTTTGCCGGTCCCTGCGGGATGGACCATCCCGGCAGCACCTCATGGCTTGGCGTAATCAGATCCTCCTCCAGCGGCAGCGTATCCAGTAGCGACGAGTGATGGATTATCGACACCAGCCGCTGGGCCTGCGCTTTGCTAAGCCGAGGGCTGTGGCGCAGGGTCAAATAGCAGAAGCCAAGGCTGATACGGTTGCTGACCTGACGCAGATTATGCAGCTCTTCGCGATCGCCGATGGTGATCTGCACCGGATGGCGGCAGCTGGTGCCGAGATCGCGGTCAAAGAGCTGAGGAGTGATCCAGTACTCCACCGCCTGGATCAGCGGATGCTGCAGGTGGTAGCGGGGATGGTTTTCCAGGCGGACGAGTTCCGGACTAAACCGCTTCAGGCGGAACGGTCCGCAGCCAATGGCCGGATCGTCGGGATGCGCCAACACGCTGCAGTAGCTGGCGAGGCGGAACGGCAGCCAGTAGTCAGGGCGATGCAGGGTTATTGTTAAACACTGGGCATGGGTGACATCGATACGGCTGATGCTGGCGAAGAGGGTCCGCAAGGCGGGCAGCTCAAGCAGCAGCAGTAACCGCTGTCGCAACTGCGCGGTTTCCACCGTATCGCCATTGTGCCAGCACAGCGTGGAGCGGATATAAAAATGCCAGCGCAGGCCGTCCGGGGAGACCTGCCAGTGGTGCGCCAGATCGCCGATCGGCATATTGTCGCCTTCGTCGAAGCGCGTCAGCCCGGCATAGATTTGTCCGGCCAGATGCTGCTCGGCGCGGCCGGGGAGAAAGCCGGGACGCAGCGGCTCCAGCGGGCGATAGTAAGGAATACGCAGCGTGGGGGTATTGTTTTGCCACTGACCGCCGAGGAAGGGATGGAGCAGGGCTTTCAGCTCCACCGGGGCAAGCTGCGCCAGCTCCAGCGCGGTTTGTTGCTGACCGTTGTTCAGCGCCTGCTCCATCATCTCGTTGCGCAGACTTTCCGGGGTTTTGTGAAATGAGAGCTGTCCGCGTTTGCCGCGCCCGGAGCTGGCCTGCCAGCTTAGCCACCCGGCCTCCTGCGCCTGACGCAGCAGAGTACGGACGTGGCGCTCGCTGCAAAAACAGCGCTCCGCCAGTTCGCCGACGGTGACCTGCTGCGGCGCCCCGGCTGAGGGTTGCCACAATCGCTGGTACTGATTTAAACGGTGTAAGAGTCGCATGGGGGCCGTCGTCCACCGGGCCGCTGTAAACCCGGAACAATTAATAATATCTATTCACTATTACTTCCGTATATCCCAGGTGATACTGCAACACAAGCGAAGCCCATCACACATCGGGGAAAATACCATGGCAAAACTGGCGGCATTTGATATGGACGGCACCCTGCTGATGCCGGACCATCGTCTTGGAGAAAAGACGCTTTCCGCGCTGAAACGGCTGCGTGAGCGCGATATCACCTTGACCTTCGCCACCGGCCGCCATGTGCTGGAGATGCACCATGTGATTGGCGAATTTTCCCTTGATGCATTTCTGATCACCGGCAACGGGACGCGCATCCATTCGCTGGAAGGGGAGGAGCTTTATCGCCAGGATCTCGCTCCCGAGGCGGCGGAAGCGGTGCTGCACGGCAAATGGGATACCCAGGCCAGCATGCACGTCTTTAACGATGGCGGCTGGTTTACCGACCAGGCAAGGCCTGAATTGTTGCAAGCGCATGTATTCAGCGGCTTTCACTATCAACTGTGTGATCTGAAGCGTATGTCGGCGCAGCATGTCACCAAGATCTGTTTCTGCGGCGATCATGACGATTTGCGCCGTCTGCGGATCCAGCTGAATGAGACGCTGGGCGATCGCGCATTTCTCTGCTTCTCGGCAATGGACTGTCTGGAGGTGCTGCCGGTTGGCTGCAATAAAGGCGCGGCGCTGGCGGTGCTCAGCCAGCATTTAGGCTTCACCCTGCAGGAGTGCATGGCCTTCGGCGATGCGATGAACGACCGCGAGATGCTGGGCAGCGTTGGGCGGGGGTTCATCATGGGCAACGCGATGCCGCAGCTGAAAGCCGAGCTGCCGCATCTGCCGGTAATTGGCGACTGCCGGAATCAGGCAGTCTCCCATTTTTTAACTCATTGGCTGGATAATCCTGATCTTCCTTATTCCCCCGAATAGAGAGACCCTTCCAGCAAGCCAGATAGGCTTCTATCTGGCTTTTTTTATCGCCTTTCGACCAGACCGGCGATCTCCGCCTGCCAGGGCGCAATATCGCCGATATTGTCCGCCACCCACTGCGGGTTGTAATAGCTTTCCAGGTAACGCTCGCCGCTGTCGCACAGGAGTGTCACTATCGAGCCGGTGCGACCTTCTTCGCGCATCCGCGCGGCCAGCTGCAATACGCCCCACATATTGGTGCCGGTCGAGGCGCCGACCTTGCGCCCAAGCTGCGTTTCCAGCCACAGGGCGGTGGCTACGCTCGCCGCATCCGGCACGCGCAGCATCTCATCGACAACGTCGGGAATAAACGACGGCTCGACGCGCGGCCGTCCTATGCCTTCAATTTTGCTGCCGACCGGGCTGCGCAGGCTGGCGTCGCGGGTCTGCCAGTAATCGAGGAACACCGAATTCTGCGGATCAACGACCATCAGCTGCGTCTCGTAGCCCTGGCTGCGAATATAGCGGCCAATGGTCGCTGAGGTGCCGCCGGTGCCGGCGCTCATGACGATCCATGACGGCTGCGGGTGCGGCTCATGGCTCATCTGGCGGAAAATACTGTCGGCGATATTGTTGTTGCCGCGCCAGTCGGTGGCCCGCTCGGCGAAGGTAAACTGATCCATATAATGGCCGTTCAGCTCGCGGGCCAGCGTTTCGGAAGCCGCGTAGATTTCGCCGGCGCTCTGCACAAAATGACAGCGTCCGCCGTAGAACTCGATCTGTTCGATTTTGCGCTTGGCGGTGCAGGAGGGCATCACAGCGATAAACGGCAGCCCCAGCAGGCGGGCGAAATAGGCCTCCGAAACGGCGGTTGACCCTGAGGAGGACTCTATAATTGGCGTGCCTTCTTTGATCCAGCCGTTGCACAAGCCATAGAGAAACAGCGACCGCGCCAGGCGATGCTTCAGGCTGCCGGTGGGGTGGGTGCTTTCATCTTTCAGATACAGGTGGATGCCCGGAAAAGCGGGCAGCGGCAGACGGATCAGGTGCGTGTCGGCGGAACGCTGATAGTCAGCGTTGATTTCGCTAATGGCATGTTTAACCCAGGCGCTATTCATCGTGATTTCCTGTTTGTCATTTTGTGCCTAGCTTAGCGGAAAGCGCAGGAAAAATTGTTGCCATTTAACCTGTGGATTACCATTATGAGAGCAAAATTTTCTCTGAGGATGCCCAATGCTAGATAAAATTGACCGTAAGCTGCTGGCGCTACTGCAGGAAGATTGCACCCTCTCTTTGCAGGCGCTGGCCGATGCCGTTAATCTGACCACCACGCCCTGCTGGAAACGCCTGAAACGGCTCGAAGACGAGGGTATTCTCCGCGGGCGCGTCGCCCTGTTGGACGCGGAAAAGGTGGGGCTGGGGCTGACGGCGTTCGTCCTGATCAAGACCCAGCATCACAGCAGCGACTGGTACTGTCAGTTCGTGAGCGAAGTGACGCAGATGGCGGAAGTGCTCGGCTTCTGGCGGATGGCGGGGGAGTATGACTACCTGCTACGGGTGCAGGTGGCTGATATGAAACGCTATGACGACTTTTATAAACGTTTAGTGAACAGTGTGCCCGGTCTGTCGGATGTCACTTCGAGTTTTGCCATGGAACAGATAAAATATACCACCGCCTTGCCTGTCGAATAACGGTATTGCGCCGTAACCCATTACAAAATCAGGATTTTATTGCTTGCGATTATTTGCTCAACTCAGCTGGTACTTCCGCCGGGAGTGGCGCCGCTATCTTGGCGCAATTGCCCTGCTGGTCATTATTGCCGTCCTGCAGCTTATTCCGCCGAAGGTGGTGGGCATTGTGGTCGACGGCGTGACGCAACAGCATTACACCGCGGAGAAGGTGTGGATGTGGATCGGCGCGCTGGTGCTGATCGCGGTGATGGTCTACCTGCTGCGCTATGTCTGGCGCGTGCTGTTGTTCGGCGCTTCTTACCAGTTGGCGGTTGAGCTGCGGGAAGATTTTTACCGGCAACTGAGCCGCCAGCATCCGGCGTTCTATTTGCGCCATCGCACCGGGGATCTTATCGCCCGCGCCACCAATGACGTGGACCGGGTGGTGTTTGCCGCTGGCGAAGGAGTATTAACCCTGGTGGATTCCCTGGTGATGGGCTGTGCGGTATTGATTGTGATGTCGACGCAGATTAGCTGGCAGCTTACTCTGCTGGCGCTGCTGCCGATGCCGCTGATGGCCCTGGCGATCAAACGCAACGGCGATGCGCTTCACGAACGTTTTCGCGTTGCTCAGGCGGCCTTTTCCAGCCTCAACGATCGCACGCAGGAGAGCCTGACCAGCATCCGCATGATTAAGGCGTTTGGGCTGGAGGATCGCCAGTCGGCGCAGTTTGCTGCCGATGCTGCCGATACCGGCGCGAAAAACATGCGCGTGGCGCGCATTGACGCCCGCTTCGACCCCACCATCTATATCGCCATCGGGGCCGCTAACCTGCTGGCCATCGGCGGCGGCAGCTGGATGGTGATCCACGGCAGCCTGACCCTGGGCCAGCTGACCAGCTTCGTGATGTATCTTGGCCTGATGATCTGGCCGATGCTGGCGCTGGCGTGGATGTTTAACATCGTGGAGCGCGGTAGCGCGGCCTATGGTCGTATCCGCACGATGCTTGAAGAGGCGCCGGCGGTGGATGACGGGACCGAGGCGGTGCCGGCAGGCCGCGGCGTCCTGCAGGTTGCTATCCGTGATTTCATCTATCCGCAGGCGAGCAAACCTTCGCTGGAGCAGGTAAATTTTACTCTCCAGCCGGGGCAAATGCTGGGCATCTGCGGGCCGACGGGCGCCGGCAAAAGCACCATTCTGGCGCTGCTGCAGCGCCATTTTGACGTCACTCACGGCGAGATCCGCTTTCACGATCTGCCGCTGCCGATTCTGCAGCTCGACAGCTGGCGCGCCCGTTTGGCGGTGGTCAATCAGACGCCATTTTTATTCTCCGATACCGTCGCCAATAATATCGCGCTGGGAAAACCGGACGCGACGCAGGCGCAGATTGAGCGGGTTGCACAACTGGCCAGCGTGCATGACGACATTCTGCGTCTGCCTCAGGGCTACGAGACCGAAGTGGGCGAGCGCGGCGTGATGCTCTCTGGCGGCCAGAAACAGCGCATCTCTATTGCTCGCGCCCTGCTGCTGGAGGCCGAAATTTTGATCCTCGACGATGCCTTATCGGCGGTGGATGGCCGCACCGAGCACCAGATCCTGCATAACCTGCGCCAGTGGGGGGAGGGGCGGACGGTCATTATCAGCGCCCACCGCCTGTCGGCGCTCACTGAGGCCAGTGAAATTTTGGTACTGCAGCATGGGCATATTGCCCAGCGCGGCCGCCACGAGGCGCTGGCCGTGCAGCCCGGCTGGTACCGCGACATGTATCGATATCAGCAGCTGGAGGCCGCGCTCGACGAGGTTCCGCAGACGCAAGAGGAGGCCCTGGATGCGTAGCTTTACCGAACTCTGGCCGACGCTTAAACGCCTGCTGGCCTATGGTTCACCGTGGCGCAAGCCGTTGGCCATCGCGGTGGCGATGATGTGGATTGCGGCGGCGGCGGAAGTGAGCGGCCCGCTGCTTATCAGCTATTTCATCGACAACATGGTGGCGAAACATACGCTGCCGCTGAAGCTGGTGGCCGGCCTGGCGGTAGCCTATATCGGCCTGCAGCTGCTGGCGGCGCTCCTGCACTATAACCAGTCGCTGCTGTTTAACCGCGCCGCGGTCGGCGTCGTCCAGCAGTTGCGCAGCGACGTGATGGATGCCGCCCTGCATCAGCCGCTCAGCGAGTTTGATACCCAGCCGGTTGGGCAGCTTATCTCACGGGTAACCAACGATACGGAAGTCATTCGCGATCTGTACGTGACGGTGGTGGCTACGGTACTGCGCAGCGCCGCGCTGATCGGCGCGATGCTGGTGGCGATGTTTAGCCTCGACTGGCGGATGGCGCTGGTGGCGATCGCTATTTTCCCGGCGGTGCTGATCGTGATGATTATCTATCAGCGCTATAGCACGCCGATCGTGCGGCGGGTGCGCGCCTGGCTTGCCGACATCAACGATGGCTTCAACGAAGTGATCAACGGCATGGGCGTCATCCAGCAGTTCCGCCAGCAGGCGCGCTTTGGCGAACGGATGCGCGAGGCCAGCTATGCCCACTATCTGGCGCGGATGCAGACGCTGCGCCTGGACGGTTTTCTGCTGCGCCCGCTGCTGAGCCTTTTTTCCTCGCTGGTGCTGTGCGGGCTGCTGATGCTGTTCGGCTTTAGCGCGGTGGGCACGATCGAGGTCGGGGTCCTGTACGCGTTTATCAGCTATCTTGGACGCCTTAACGAGCCGCTTATCGAGCTGACCACCCAGCAGTCGATGCTGCAGCAGGCGGTGGTCGCCGGCGAGCGCGTTTTCGAGCTGATGGATCGCCCGCGCCAGGCGTGGGGTACGGATGACGCGCCGCTGAGCAGCGGTCGGGTGGAAATTGACCATCTCTCCTTTGCTTACCGGGGAGACCGTCTGGTTCTCCAGGATATCACGCTGGATATTCCCTCCCGCAGCTTCGTGGCGCTGGTCGGACATACCGGCAGCGGAAAAAGTACCCTCGCCAGTCTGATGATGGGCTATTACCCGTTAACCCACGGCGAGATCCGCATCGATGGTCGACCGCTCGCATCCCTCAGCCACAGCGCGTTGCGTCGGGGCATCGCGATGGTGCAACAGGATCCCGTAGTGCTGGCGGATACCTTCTACGCCAACGTCGCGCTGGGCCGGGACATCAGTGAGGCGCAGGTTTGGGAAGCGCTGGAGGCGGTGCAGCTGGCGGCGGTGGCGCGCAGCATGAGCGATGGGCTGTACACCCAACTGGGCGAGCAGGGCAATAATCTTTCCGTCGGGCAGAAGCAGCTGCTGGCGCTGGCGCGCGTGCTGGTGGATACCCCGCAGGTACTGATTCTGGATGAGGCGACGGCAAACATCGACTCCGGTACCGAGCAGGCGATCCAGCAGGCGCTGACGAAGGTCCGCCAGCATACCACCCTCGTGGTTATTGCCCATCGGCTGTCGACCATTGTGGAGGCCGATACCATCCTGGTTCTGCATCGAGGTCAGGCTGTCGAGCGGGGCACCCATCAGCAGCTGCTGGCGGCGAAAGGCCGCTACTGGCAGATGTATCAGCTGCAGCTGGCCGGCGAAGAGCTGGCGGCCAGCGCCAGAGAGGAGTCGCTCAGCGCCTGATGCACCACCAGCAGGCAGGGAACGCTGGGCGGCCTGCGATGGTGCAAAAACGTTACATCAAATGCACCGTTGTGGTGCATTTTTGCGCGCCAGGCGCCGTTGCGCAGGATATTGCCTGACCTGTCCCCTGTTTTTTGCCATCAAAGGGCCGCTTTGCGGCCTTTTTTCATTTCTGGCATAGCCCTTGCTTTATATCCATCGTGTTAGCTGCGGCCATTACCGAATACTGACTGGAGGGGACTTATGAAGCTGGTTACCGTGGTAATCAAACCATTCAAACTGGAAGACGTGCGTGAAGCTTTGTCTTCCATCGGCATTCAGGGCCTGACGGTCACTGAAGTCAAAGGATTTGGCCGTCAGAAAGGTCACGCGGAGCTCTACCGCGGCGCCGAGTATAGCGTCAACTTTCTGCCAAAAGTGAAGATTGATGTGGCGATTGCCGACGATCAGCTGGATGAAGTCATCGATGTCATCAGCAAAGCGGCTTACACCGGAAAAATTGGCGACGGCAAAATTTTCGTCGCTGAATTGCAGCGCGTCATTCGCATCCGTACCGGCGAAGCTGACGAAGCGGCACTGTAATTTCCAGACCACACAGTGATGGGGAACGAAACAATGAAAATGGCAACAATGAAATCGGGTCTGGGGGCATTAGCCCTTCTGCCGGGGCTGGCGATGGCCGCGCCTGCGGTGGCGGACAAAGCCGATAACGCGTTTATGATGATTTGCACCGCGCTGGTTCTGTTTATGACTATCCCGGGGATTGCGCTGTTTTACGGCGGCCTGATCCGCGGTAAGAACGTTCTGTCCATGCTGACTCAGGTGATTGTCACCTTTGGCCTGGTCTGCGTATTGTGGGTGATTTATGGCTATACCCTGGCCTTCGGCACCGGCGGCAGCTTCTTCGGCAGCTTTGACTGGGTGATGCTGAAAAATATTGAGCTGAAAGCGCTGATGGGCACCTTCTATCAGTATATCCACGTGGCCTTCCAGGGCTCGTTCGCCTGCATCACCGTCGGGCTTATTGTCGGGGCGCTGGCGGAACGTATTCGTTTCTCCGCGGTACTGATCTTCGTGGTGGTGTGGATGACACTCTCCTACGTGCCGATTGCGCATATGGTTTGGGGCGGCGGTCTGCTGGCGACCCATGGCGCGCTGGACTTCGCCGGCGGCACCGTTGTGCACATCAACGCCGCGGTCGCCGGGCTGGTCGGCGCCTATATGATGGGCAAACGCGTGGGCTTCGGCAAAGAAGCGTTCAAACCGCATAACCTGCCGATGGTGTTCACTGGCACCGCTATCCTCTACGTGGGCTGGTTCGGCTTCAACGCCGGCTCTGCCAGCGCAGCGAATGAAATTGCGGCCCTGGCGTTCGTTAACACCGTCGTGGCGACCGCTGCGGCTATCCTGGCGTGGACCTTTGGCGAATGGGCTCTGCGCGGCAAACCTTCACTGCTGGGCGCCTGCTCCGGGGCAATTGCCGGTCTGGTTGGCGTTACGCCGGCGTGTGGTTATATCGGTGTCGGCGGGGCGCTGATCGTCGGTATCGCCTCTGGCCTGGCGGGTATCTGGGGCGTGACTGCGCTGAAACGCTGGCTGCGTGTGGATGATCCTTGCGACGTCTTCGGCGTTCACGGCGTCTGCGGCATCGTCGGCTGTATCCTGACTGGTATCTTCGCGGCGACTTCTCTGGGCGGCGTCGGTTATGCGGAAGGCGTCACCATGGGCCATCAGCTGCTGGTGCAACTGGAAAGTATCGCCATCACCGTGGTCTGGTCCGGCGTTGTGGCGTTCATCGGCTACAAAGTGGCGGATATGACCGTCGGGCTGCGCGTGCCGGAAGAGCAGGAGCGCGAAGGGCTGGACGTCAACAGCCATGGCGAAAACGCCTATAACGCCTGATAAAAAAGCCATTCTCTCCTGATAGCGAAAAGCCTCCCGTCCGGGAGGCTTTTTTTATGCGTTGCGGTTGCGCATCACCCCTTCCTGAACCGTTGAGGCAACCAGCGTGCCATCCTGGGTGTAGAATTCGCCGCGAACGAAGCCGCGGGCGCTGGAGGCCGAGGTGCTTTCGACGCTATACAGCAGCCATTCATTAATATTAAACGGCCGGTGGAACCACATAGAGTGGTCGATGGTGGCGACCTGCATGCCGGGCTCAAGGAAACCAACGCCGTGCGGCTGCAGCGCCACCGGCAGGAAGTTAAAGTCTGAAGCATAGCCCAGCAGATACTGATGAATACGCAGATCGTCAGGGACGGCGCCGTTGGCGCGCAGCCAGACCTGGCGCACCGGTTCGGCGATATGGCCTTTCATTGGGTTATGAAACTCCACCGGACGGATCTCCAGCGGTTTATCGCAGAGGAATTTGTCTTTCACCTGCGGCGGCAGGAGATGCGCCAGCTTGCGAGCGATATCGGTTTCCGAAGGCAGGCCGTCAGGGGAGGGGGCGGCCGGCATTGCTTTCTGATGCTCATAGCCATTCTCTGGCGCCTGGAAGGAGGCGGTCATATAGAAAATCGGCTTCCCGTTCTGGATGGCGGCTACCCGACGGGCGCTGAAGCTGTTGCCGTCGCGCAGCACCTCCACATCGTAAACGATCGGCTTCTGGCTATCGCCGGGGCGAAGAAAGTAGCTGTGAAACGAATGAACCAGACGCTCAACGGGCACGGTCTCTTTTGCCGCATACAGCGCCTGACCCACTACCTGGCCGCCAAAAACCTGACGTAACCCCAGGTCTTCGCTCTGCCCGCGAAACAACCCTTCCTCAATTTTTTCCAGATCTAATAATGCCAGCAGGTTAGAGAGTGCCTGACTCATACTTATCCTCAATTAACAATAGCGGCGCAGCGCGCGTAATGTGGCCAAGTATAACCTGGAATCGCAAGTGGTCCGATGGGTGTAATAATCTGAATAACGACCAGTTAACAGGAACAAATCTGAGATCTGTGCCACACTTATTGACGACACGAAAGTTCCTGCCGGCGAAGCGGCGGAACATCCTCCTGGGTATTAAGGGATGATAAGGAGAACATCATGAAATTTGCCTATATGTTTAGTGCCTTAGCCGTCGCCGCGACGCTGACCGCCTGTGCTAATCACCACTCGAACAATTCTTCGACGCAGGCGGCCGCGCCCGACCCTTACGGTATCGCGACGCTGAGCGTGGCGCAGCAGCAGCCGAGCGTCACGGGGACGATTAATATCCGCCAGAGAATCGCTTTACCGCCGGATGCGGTACTGACGGTGACCCTGTCGGATGCTTCTCTGGCAGATGCGCCAGCCCGCGTATTGTCGCAAAAAGCGGTGCGTACCGAAGGCAAACAGGCGCCATTTAACTTTGCGCTGCCTTACAACCCGGCAGATATTCAACCGAACGCTCGCATTCTGCTAAGCGCGGCGATCACGGTTAACGGCCAGTTGATGTTTATTACCGATACCGTGCAGACGGTAATAAACCAGGGCGGCACTCATGCCGACCTGACGCTGGTTCCGGTCCAGCAGACCGCCGTTCCTGTCGCCCAGTAAGCTCGCTACGCCCCCGGATGGGGGCTTTTTTTTGCCTTCAATAAACCCAGCGATAATGCTGGAGATCGATATGGCCGCTGCCGGAGACCTGCACACCCTCGGCCAGCAGCGCCTGACGCTGCCGCTGTAGATCGGGGCCGGTGAGGGAGATATCGCCATGGCGATTGACCACCCGATGCCATGGCAGGGTGGACCCTTCCGGCAGGCGCTTCAATACGCCGCCCACCTGGCGCGCCGCGCGCGGTGAACCTGCCAGCCGGGCGACCTCGCCGTAGGTCGTGACATACCCTTCCGGTATCGACGCCACGATGTGCCAGACGCGTTGGGGAAATGTGTCGTGCGGAGCCATTTTCTGTCCTGTTACCGGCAAAACGTCAGCATAAGCGCTAAGCCAGGAGCTGTACAGCCGGCCTGGGTCAGGCGGCCTGTTCGACGGTGAACGTCAGAGCGAGGCCGAGGATCTGCATGCCATGGACATTGTCGGAGGCTGAGCTGGCGATGAGACTCTCAAGAAATTTCAACCGCTGCGAAGTGGCGTTGATGATCAGCCTCGCGCGCAGGCCCGGCATGGTTAACGACGAGATAGGGTACACCACCCGACCGCTGATATAGACCGGCAGCTTGCGTAGCTCCACCTGGCGCAGCACGCCGACGGTGGAATAGAGCAGCGCCAGCGGCGTAACCGCCCGCACCGGCGCGGGACTGATGGTCGCGAAGTCGAGCATTTTTTCAGGACGCAGGTAGTTTACGCCCTGAAAGGCGATGGTCATCCCTTCAATAGCAGGTAAAGGCAGAGTGATGGTCTGTGGTGATGAGTCAGTCATTCGATTACCGTCGAGACAATGTACTGGTGATAAAAGAGGACGAGGAGGATAAGTATGGTGGATAACCCGGATGTGTGCTGAGCGCGGGCTCGCAATCTCACAGGCTGACCGTGAGTGGCTGGTTTTATTCGCGTTATTGCGCAATAAACCAGCAGGCGGACGGTGTGAGCTTGCAATTCCCCAGGTCAGCAGGGATAATGCGCCAGCGCGTTAGGCAACTAACGCTCTCAATGGGGGCTCTGTTGGTTCTCCCGCAACGCTACTCTGTTTACCAGGTCAGGTCCGGAAGGAAGCAGCCAGAGCAGACGACGTGTGTGCCGGGATGTAGCTGGCAGGGCCCCCACCCATTTCTCCCGCCTGGTGTTTCCCTTATATTTGTCCGGTTTTTACTCCTGCAATAATTAATTTCTGATAAAGATCGCATATTAGTTTTTGTTGTTAAAACCCCCTTCTTTTATTCCATAATATTTACTTGTCATAAATCTGAAATACTACTGAAATATTAATGTCATTTGCATGTCATAAATAAAGCGCATCTTACTGATGGGAATTTGTTGCCAGGCTCATGCTGTAAAATATATCTCTGGATCAGCATGTTAACTTCGTGTATTAATTATGATGATTTTATTGCACGGGAAGCGTAGCTATGACCACAGTGGTTTTGAATGTAAAAATTGACGCAGAGCTAAAAGAAAAGTTGCGTCATTTTGCGGAAGTTAATAACGAGAACCTGGGAACGGCAACGGAAAAGCTGCTGCAGCTGGCTTTTCAGCTGGAGGAGTCAGCAGGTGAGGCGGGGGTGACGGAAGAGGACATTGACAGCCAGCATACCGAAGAGGAAGCGACGCCACTTACCCCTAAAGAAATCAAAGCATTAAGAAAACTTCTGAAGAAGAAAAAATGAAACAACAATTCTCTACAGCCAGCAACTATAGCGAAGCTTGCGATATGTTGCGCTCAGGATACGTAAAACACGTCCGCCTGAATTGGAATATCGGTAGTGATGAGTTCTTTCGCATTGCTTCCGACTGGTGTGACACCGGCGCTAAAATCAAAAAAGATGAAGATGGCTTTATTATTTCCCTGAAAGGGTTTCCTATTCCGCGCCAGCATTAATGAAATTGCCTTCTTTCTGTCATTGGGTTGCCATAACCAGAGGGCAGGATAGCCAGGCAATTTTATAAAAACATCTCATATACCTCATGGATGAAGGCCATTTGACGGGCTGAAGTCAGCCCGTCGCTATTTTCTTATATTATTTTTCGCAAACGTGTATTTTCCTTCTGTTCAGCAAGGCTTTGCCACAGCGGTTGTAGCGTGGAGAAGGCCCGGCGCAATGCTTCATCCGGCAGCGTAAACGGCAGACGTAAATAGCGATCGAACGCCCCTTCCAGCCCAAACCGCGTACCGGTGCCGATGTGGATCCCCTGGCTTTCCGCACGCGCAGAGAACAGGGTGGCCAGCATGTCAGGAAGTTCCACCCAAAAAGAGAGCCCACCTTCCGGTGGCGAAAACCGCCAGCGGGGAAAATATTCCGCCATCAGCGTTTCGCACATGTCCCGGCGCGCCTTGAGCATATCCCGCCGCGGCGGCAGCAGTGTGGCGGCATTTTCCAGTAGCCAGCTGCAGGCCAGTTGCTCCAGCAGCGGCGTACCCAAATCCAGCGAATCGCGGGCCTGAATAAGCGAGGCGATGGTCCGCGCGCTGGCGCGGATCCAGCCGATACGTAGTCCCCCCCAGAAGCTTTTCCCGGCCGAACCAATGGTGAGCACCGCGGCATCGGGATTAAAGCTGGCCAGCGGCGGGGGCGGCGGCGCGTTATACCAAAGGTCGGCCATGGTCTCGTCGATTACCAGCGTTGTTCGCGTCCTGGCGGCGATGTCCGCGACCCGCTGGCGGGTGGGGGCATCCATACAGCGTCCGGTGGGGTTGTGAAAATCCGGCATCAGCCACGCCAGCCGCGGCGCAGTCTGCGCAATAGTCGCCGCCAGTCCATCGCAGTCCCATCCCTGCTGCGGAAGCGCGACCCCGACGGGGCGGCAGGAGGCGCCCTGAATGGCGCTGATGGCCATCGGATAGGTGGGGGCGTCAATAACCACCCGATCGCCCGGCCCGGTGAACAGGCGCAGGATCAGCGCGAAGGCGCTGAGCGCGCCGTTGACCACCATCACCTCATCGGGCCGCGTCGGCAGACCGCGTTCGCTGTAGCGCCGGGCAATCGCCTCCCGCAGCACCGGCAGCCCCTGCTGGTCATAGCCAGTCTGTGCGAGATAGGGCGGCAGCAGGGTCATAGCGTGCTGGAAGGCCTGATGGACCTCCGGCCCGGCGCTGAGGGCGGCGGTAGAGAGATTAAGCGTAGATGACATACCGGCAGGCAGAGGAAGATCGGCGGGGCGTTCCGGCAAAACAATGCGTGACCCGCTCCCCTGGCGGCTGTAGATAAAGCCCTCCTCCCGCAACTGGCCGAGGGCGCTGGCGATGGTGGTCCGGCTGACGTTCAGGGCCGCCGCCAGCTCGCGCTCGCCGGGCAGGCGCGTTTGCAGCGTCAGGCGACCATCAAGGATCAGCAGGCGGAGCGCTTCCGCCAGCTGGCGCCATAGCGGCGTGCGTGAGCTGGTCTCCTGCCAGTTGCCGAGCAGGCGTACCAGCGATTGGGTTCCAAAGCGTCGGGCTGACATAGCGATCCACTTTTCCAAAACTGGCCATTAATTATCAGTCCATTTTTGCTGATGATGAGGGCATTCGCAATGATGTTGAGGAAAAAATATGCTTCGTCGCCTGCTGCAGTTATATATTGGTCTGGTGCTTTACGGCGTGTCCACGGCGCTCTTCGTGCATGCCAATCTCGGCGCCGATCCGTGGGATGTTTTCCATCTCGGGGTGGCTAAACAGCTGGGGATCAGTTTCGGTACGGTGATTATCCTGACCGGCGCGGCGGTACTGCTGCTGTGGATCCCGATCCGGCAAATGCCGGGGCTCGGCACGGTGAGCAATGTCATCGTGCTGGGACTGGCGGCGGACGCCACGCTGGCCGTCCTGCCGCCGCTGGAGTCGATGGTGGCGCGCAGTGCGCTGCTGGCAGGAGCGATTGTGCTGAACGCTATCGCTACCGGAATGTATATTGGCGCGGGCTTTGGCCCCGGGCCGCGCGATGGCCTGATGACCGGTCTGCATGCTCGCACTGGTTGGTCACTGCGCGGTATCCGGACGGCGATCGAGCTTTCCGTACTGCTGATTGGCTGGCTGCTGGGGGGCAAATTTGGCGTCGGAACCGTCATCTACGCGCTGTCGATTGGGCCGCTGATCCAGCTGTGCCTACCGTGGTTCAGCCAGCCCCTCAGCCGCAACGCGGTCAGCCCTCCCCGGGAAATAGTCTCCTGAATTAACCCATCGCCCTCTTCATCATGGAGAGGGCCTTTCATCGCTTACAGGCCGCTCAGGCCATGAAGCATCATGTAGATCCCCACCACAATAATCAGTAAGCCTGAGAACCAGGGCGCCTTGCGCGAGAGGTCGTTAAGCCACGGCCAGCGGCGGGTGGCATGTTTAAGGCTCAGGGCGGCGATGGCCCCGGAAGCCACCAGCGTCAGCGCCAGACCAACGCTAAAGCCCAGCACCAGCGTGGCGCCCAGGGAGAATTTCTTCAGCTGTAAACAGATAAGCAGCACGGTAATGGACGCCGGGCAGGGGATCAGCCCGCCGGTCAGGCCAAACAGCACGATCTGCCCGGTCGTCACCTGGCGGCCATCAAAGCGCCGGTTGATCTCCTGAGCATGGGCCCGCTGATGCGCGTCCTGCCACTCCTCCGCCACCAGCGGCGCGGCGGATGAGGACGCATGGTGATGGTCATGGTGATGGTCATGGTGGTGATCATGTTCGTGGTGATGATCATGTTCGTGATGGTGATCGTGGTGCGTGTGGGGCTGCGATTCGCGCCAGGTGCGCCAGAGCATCCAGCAGGCAATCAGCACAATGACAATCCCTGAGTCCAGCTGAAACCAGGGTTCAGAGGTTTGGGCGTTCCAGCCGCGGCCAAACCACAGGCCGGCCATGGCGATCAGCCAGACCACCGCCGTATGCGAAACCGTGGCCGCCAGCCCCAGCAGTACCGCCTGTTTTAAGGTTCCTCGCACCGCCACGATAAAGGCGGCCATCATTGTTTTTGAGTGCCCGGGTTCGAGGCCGTGCAGCGCGCCGAGCAGTATTGCGCTGGGTATAAACAGCCAGGCATTGCCCTGCTGCAGAAGGGAAGTGAAATCGTTCATATCGGGATCCTTGCCAAAAGTGCGTTTATCCTACTCCCCCCCAGTAGTAAAATACTACCCCCCAGTAGATAAAGCGGCTAATAAAAAGGATCATGGTATGCTGGCAGGCGTTGCTGACCACGCAGGTCGGTAATCCCGGACAGAATGAAACGGTGGATCGTGCAATGTCACATACAGTTCGACACAAAAAGATGTTACTGACCCGGCTGAAGAAAATTCAGGGGCAGAGTACCGCGTTAGAGAAAATGCTTAATCGCGAGCATGAGTGCGCTGAAATATTACAGCAGCTGGCGGCGATCCGCGGCGCGGTCAACGGCATGATGCTGCAGGTTATTCAGGGGCATCTTACCGACCATGTGGTGAAAGAGCCTGACGAGACGCAGCGCGAAGCGGATCTGGAGACGGTGATGCAGGTGATTAAATCCTATCTGAAGTAGCGCCCCCTGACGTTCCGCTCAAGCCACCCGCCGCTTAATGCGCATGGAGGTTATGCTCTGCCCACAGAATGAACTGCTCTTTTGGCAGCGCTTTGCTGTAAAGCCACCCCTGGGCGTACTGAACGCCATGCTGGCGCAGCCAGTCGCGCTGGCTTTCGGTTTCCACCCCTTCGGCGACGGTGGCCAGATTGAGCGCTTTGGCCATTTCAATAATGTGCGGCGTCAGCGGCCGGTACTCGAGGGTATCGACAAAAGATTTATCGATTTTCAGCGTGTCGACGTCCAGTTTCTGCAGATAGCTCAGGCTGGAGTAGCCGGTGCCAAAGTCATCAATCGAGATCCGATGGCCAGCCTGACGGTAGTGAGCGATCACCGGCATAGTCGTCTCCGGGTCGACAAAACCACGCTCGGTGATTTCAAGGATGATCTGTTCGGCGGCGATCCCCCAGTGCTGTAGCTGATTGTGCAACAACGTCGGCAGGGTGGGCGAGCGTAAATCATCTACCGACAGGTTGATGGAGATGTGCACTTCCGGCCGCTGCCGCAGCCAGGGGCCGAGATCGGCAAAAATTTTCCTGACGATATCTTCCGTCAGCTGCGTAATCAGCCCGGTCTGCTCGGCCAGGGGAATAAAGATATCCGGCGATAAAAAAGTGCCATCGGGCTGCTGCCAGCGGGCCAGGGCCTCAGCCCCGGCAATTTTCCCGTCCTGCAACGAAATAATCGGCTGATAGTGGACCTGAATCGCTTCGGAATTGAGGGCGTCCAGCATGCTGTTGCGCGGTGAGCGCAGGTGCCTTAGCAGACGCAGCAGCAGCCAGGTGGCGAGCAGGCTGGTGAAAATGCCGGCAGGGAGCCAGAAGAACAGCTGCTGTCGAATGCGCTGCTGCAGCGGCAAGGTTGAAGACCAGGTTACGATGCCAGAGCCCAGCTCGGGAATGCGCTGGATCCGGTAGACTGTGTTATCCAGAGTAAGCATATCCACATGCGGATCTTTAATGCGTTGCCAGACTTTCGCCGGCAGCGGCTGACTGCTGATCACCATTTTCTGGTGGTCCAGGCCAAACAGCATGGTATGGATCTTCTCTTCGCTGGCGGGAACGACATCAATAAAGGATACGGGGTCGATCATCACCATGTGCTGCCGGCTGCCCATGGCCGTCATCTGATGATCGAGGCCAAGATCGTTAATTGAGGTCAGCCAGGTGCGATAGCCGTCGGGGGCAATATGGTCCGGCGGGGGGAAGGTGACCGCGACGCTATGGTCTTCCAGGGAGGAGCATTGCGGCACGGAATCACGCAGCCAGAGCACTTCCTGAATGTAGCGATGGGTATAGGCGATGCGGCGGAGCGTAAGCAGATGTTCAGGGCTACAGGAGGCGGCGGTGTGTGCGTCAGCCTCTCGTAACGCTTCCCGGGCCTGGTCGGCAACCTGCAGCGTCCGAACGACGATACGGTTGGAATAGTCATCCAGTTCACGATAGAACTGCATTTTGGCCTGCCGCGCCGCCTGCCAGATGCTGAGTGAAATGGGCAGGATGATGGCCAGTATCAGCACTCCTGTAAACAGCGCCATCAGATGCCGGGTCCTCATGCCTGTGTCCTTATCGTTCGCCGGGTGTCATCAGTATATGCGAAAGATAATTCGGGCGCAGCGGGAGAAAACGCGTCGTTTGGGGAAAAAGCCGGCATCACAACAGGCTGCGATGCCGGGAGAGAAGGATGATTCCGATGTAGCAGAATAAAAATGAGGGTGTGAATGCCGGGCAGGGTGTGTTCCGGCATTCAGGCGCAGCATACGCTGCGCAGATGACAGCAATATGTTAGCTAGTGTGCATCCGGCGCCGGGATATCAGCGCTGATGCGCAGGTCGTTCTCATCAAACACCATGCAGAAGCGCTCATCGAAAGCCAGCTTAATTTTCTGCCAGGGGCGGAAATGGACGTCGCCGGGCAGCAGAACCTTGACGTTGTCGTGGCCGTAGCACTGGCCGAACAGATAGGTATTGTTGCCCAGACGCTCCACCACTTCACATTGAAACTCCACCACGGTACCGGTGGCGACTTCCGGGGTGAGGTGCTCCGGCCGGATCCCCAGCGTCACCGCAGCGCCGGGCTTCAGCGGCTGGGTGGCGATATTCAGGGCCAGCTGATGGTCCTGCGCGAGGGTGACCGTTAAGCGTTCCGGCTGCCAGTCGCTGACGATAGCCGGCAGAAAGTTCATCTTCGGCGAGCCGATAAAGCCGGCGACGAATTTGTTGACCGGATTGTAGTACAGCGCCATCGGCGAACCCATTTGTTCGACTTTCCCGTAGTTCATGACCACGATTTTATCGGCCAGCGTCATCGCCTCCACCTGATCGTGCGTGACATACACCATAGTGGTCTTCAGCTCCTGGTGCAGACGGGCAATATGCAGGCGCATATCGACGCGCAGCTCCGCATCAAGGTTAGAGAGCGGCTCATCGAACATAAATACCCGGGGATTACGCACGATCGCCCGGCCAATGGCCACGCGCTGCCGCTGGCCGCCAGAGAGCTGCTTCGGTTTACGATCCAGCAGGTGCGAGAGCTGCAGCGTTTTAGCCACCATTTCCACCTGGCGACGGATCTCCGTTTTCGGCACTTTATTCACCTTCAGCCCGTAGCCCATGTTCTCTGCCACCGTCATGTGCGGATAGAGCGCATAGGACTGGAAGACCATCGCCACGCCGCGGCGGGCGGGCACGACATCATTCATCACCTCATCGCCGATCAGTACTTCTCCTTCGCTGACCTCTTCCAGCCCGGCAATCATGCGCAGTAGCGTCGATTTTCCACAACCGGAAGGGCCGACGAAGACGGCAAACTCGCCATCTTCAATATCGAGATTGACCTGGTGCAGCGTCACCGTGCTGCCGAACCTTTTGGTGACATTCCTCAGTCGTATATTGGACATCCACATTCCCCGGAGTGAGTAGCTGTTATTTGCCGTTGGCTTATCGCTATGTTGAGTGTGATTTGTATTACGTGTAACAAATCGGTGTGACGATGTTCAACAGCAGTAAAATCATGCCCTGACTATAACTTCCGCGGATTTTGCGCCATACAGGGACGTTTCATTTCTGCAAGGATGATCACACAACTGGCAGCTTATGGTAGTTTTATCAACGATCAAAGCGTAGCGTATAACAAAAGCGCATCAGAACATGTTTTCCACGTAATACGGCAGTTTGAAAAGATTTATTTTTCTAACTGGCAGACGGAACTCAAATAAAAACCATTAAATTGTTATACCTTCACATGAGGTTGATAATGAAAAAGAACACGCTTGCTGCACTGATTCTTACCACCCTGGCGGCGGGGCAACTCGCCAGCCTGCAGGCGCATGCCGCCGGGCAGCTCAACGTCTGGGAGGACATTAAAAAATCCGCTGGCATCAAAACCGCGGTTAGCGATTTTGAAAAGCAGTACAACGTGAAGGTCAATCTCCAGGAGATGCCCTACGCCCAGCAACTGGAAAAACTGCGCCTCGACGGCCCGGCGGGCATTGGGCCGGACGTGCTGGTGATCCCGAATGACCAGCTCGGCGGCGCCGTGGTACAGGGACTACTCTCGCCGCTCAGCGTCGATCAGGCGAAACAGGATGCCTTTACGCCAGCCTCCATCAATGCCTTCCGCATGGACAACGCGCTGTATGGGATCCCGAAGGCGGTGGAAACCCTGGTGCTTATCTACAACAAGGACCTGATCGACAAGCCGCTGGACAGCCTGCAGGCCTGGCTGGACTACTCGAAAACCCAGCGCGAGCAGAACAAATACGGCCTGCTCGCCAAGTTTGACCAGATCTATTACAGCTGGGGGGCGATTGGCCCGATGGGCGGCTATATCTTTGCTAAAAACGACAGCGGCGGCTTTAACCCGCAGCAGGTGGGTCTCAATACCCCCGGCGCCGTCGAAGCCGTCACCTTCCTGAAAAAATTCTATGCCGAGAAGGTCTTTCCGGCGGGGATCCTCGGCGATAACGGGCTGAATGCCATCGATTCCCTGTTTACCGAGAAAAAAGCGGCGGCGGTGATCAACGGCCCCTGGGCCTTCCAGCCATATGAAGCCGCTGGCATTAACTATGGCGTGGCGCCCCTGCCGACCCTGCCGGACGGCAAGCCGATGAGCTCCTTCCTCGGCGTCAAAGGCTATGTAGTATCGACCTGGAGTAAAGACAAAGCGCTGGCGCAACAGTTTATCGAGTTCATCAACCAGCCGCAGTATGTGAAAGCCCGCTATGTCGCCACTGGCGAAATTCCGCCGCTGAAGGCGATGATTGACGATCCGGTGATTAAAAACGACCAAAAGGCCAGCGCCGTCGCCACCCAGTCGGCGCGAGCGGTGGCGATGCCGGGCATTCCCGAGATGGGGGAAGTGTGGGGGCCGGCCAACGCCGCGCTTGAACTGAGCCTCACCGGTAAGCAGGCGCCGCAGGCCGCGCTCGATAACGCGGTGAAACAGATCACGATGCAGATCGAAGCGATGCAGGCCAGCAATCAGTAATTCACCGTCACGTGAAGTCACCGAGCGGGAGGGGGACCTCCCGTTTGTAGAAGGAGTCGAGTGTGAGCATCCATTCCAGCGAAAATTTTAGCGACGCACGCGGGCCCGGGCGCCATGCATGGTGCGGCCTGCTGCTGGCAATCGTGCCGGGTTTCGGTCAGTTTTATCATCGCCAGTGGCTGAAAGGGCTGGTCTTCCTGGTGCTGCTGAGCAGCTTTCTGGGGATTTTTTATGATTTCCTGCGTGAGGGGTTGTGGGGGTTATATACCCTGGGTGAAGAGGTACCGCGGGATAACTCTATCTTCCTGTTAGCCGAGGGGATTATCAGCGTGCTGATCGTCGCTTTCGGCGTGCTGATCTATTTTCTCTCGCTGCGGGATGCGTGGCTCAACGGCAAAAAACGCGATGAGGGGATCGCCCTCAACAGCGTGCGTAAGCAGTACCAGATGCTGCTGAGCGACGGCTTTCCGTACCTGATGATCACCCCGGGCTTTATTCTGCTGGTGTTTGTGGTGATCTTTCCGATTCTGTTCGGTTTCGCCATCGCCTTCACCAACTACAACCTGTACCACACCCCGCCGGCGAAGCTGGTGGACTGGGTTGGGCTGAAAAACTTTATTAATATTTTCACCCTCTCCATCTGGCGCTCCACTTTCCTGGATGTGCTGCAGTGGACCGTGGTGTGGACGCTGCTGGCGACCACCCTGCAGTGTACGGTGGGCGTGCTGCTGGCGATTCTGGTGAACCAAAAAGATCTGCGCTTTAAGCCGCTGATCCGCACCATCTTTATTTTGCCGTGGGCGGTGCCGGGGTTTGTCACCATTCTCGTTTTTGCCGGCATGTTCAACGACTCCTTCGGGGTCATCAACAACGCGATCCTGTCCTTTTTTGGCATCAGTCCGAAGGCATGGCTCACCGATCCGTTCTGGACCAAAACGGCGCTGATCATGATGCAGACCTGGCTTGGCTTCCCGTTTGTCTTTGCCATGACCACCGGCGTGTTGCAGGCGATCCCGGACGATCTGTATGAAGCGGCGACGATGGACGGCGCCAGCGCCTTTACCCGTCTGCGCACCATCACCCTGCCGCTGGTGCTGTATGCGATCGCGCCGATCATCATCACCCAGTACACCTTCAACTTTAATAACTTCAATATCATTTACCTGTTCAACAACGGCGGTCCTGCGGTGGCAGGCTCCAACGCCGGTGGGACGGATATTCTGGTGTCGTGGATCTATAAGCTGACGATGTCCTCGTCGCAGTACGCCATCGCGGCGACCATCACGATCCTGCTGTCGATCTTTGTCGTCGGCCTGGCGCTGTGGCAGTTCCGCGCCACCAAATCCTTCAAAAATGACGACATGGCGTAAGGGAAGCAACATGGCTCAATCACCCAGTATTAAACGCGAAAAGTGGATCCGGCTCTCTCTCACTTGGCTGGTGGTCATCCTGGTCTCGGTGGTGATTATCTATCCGCTGGTCTGGACGGTCGGGGCGTCGCTGAACGCCGGCAATAGCCTGCTCAGTACCTCAATCATTCCGGAAAATGTGTCGTTCCAGCACTATGCCGATCTGTTCAATGGCAATGTGAATTACCTCACCTGGTACTGGAACTCGATGAAAATCAGCTTCCTGACCATGGTGCTGACCCTGATTAGCGTTAGCTTTACCGCTTACGCCTTCTCCCGCTTCCGCTTTAAAGGGCGGCAGAACGGGCTGATGTTGTTCCTGCTGCTGCAGATGATCCCGCAGTTTTCCGCGCTGATTGCCATCTTTGTGCTGTCGCAACTGCTTGGCCTGATAAACAGCCACCTGGCGCTGGTGCTGATCTACGTCGGGGGAATGATCCCGATGAATACCTGGCTGATGAAAGGGTATCTCGACGCGATCCCTAAAGACCTGGATGAGTCCGCTCGCATGGACGGCGCCAGCAGCTTTCGCATCTTTATCGAGATCATCATGCCGTTGTCGAGGCCCATCCTCGCGGTGGTGGCGCTGTTCTCGTTCACTGGGCCGCTGGGGGATTTCATCCTCTCCAGCACCATCCTGCGCACCCCGGATAAATACACGCTGCCTATCGGTCTGTATAACCTGGTGGCGCAAAAAATGGGTGCCAGCTACACCACCTACGCGGCGGGGGCGGTGCTGATCGCCGTACCGGTGGCGATCCTCTACCTGGCGCTACAAAAATACTTCGTCTCCGGCCTGACCTCGGGCAGTACTAAAGGATAAGCACATGAAAAGATTCACCCCCGCATGGCTTGCGGTTTGTCTGGCATGCAGTTTCTCCACCTCTTCTCTGGCCGCGGACGCGCTTGCAACCCGCGCGTTTCAGGGCATGCCGGCGGACTTTATCAAAGGCGCGGATATCTCCACGCTGCTGGACGCCGAAAAGCACGGGGCGACGTTCTACGATCAGAATAATCAGCGCAAGGATCCGATCGCTATTCTGAAAGAGAACGGCGTCAACTATGTCCGCCTCCGTCTGTGGGTGGATCCGCAATCGGCGAGCGGCGAGGACTATGGCGGTGGGAACAATGATCTGGCCACCACCCTGGCGCTGGCGAAACGGGCGAAAGCCCAGGGGATGAAGCTGTTGCTTGATTTTCACTACAGCGATTTCTGGACCGATCCCGGCAAGCAGTTCAAGCCGAAAGCCTGGGAAAAGCTGGATTACCCGCAGCTGAAAACGGCGATTCATGACTATACCCGCGATACCATCGCCCGCTTTAAGCAGGCGGGCGTGCTGCCGGATATGGTGCAGATCGGCAACGAAATCAACGGCGGCATCCTGTGGCCGGAAGGGAAAAGCTGGGGGCAGGGCGGCGGAGAGTTCGACCGGCTGGCTGGCCTGCTGAACGCGGCTATCGCTGGCCTGAAGGAGAACCTGCGCCAGGGCGAGCAGGTGAAAATCATGCTGCATCTGGCCGAAGGGACCAAGAACGATACCTTCCGCTGGTGGTTTGATGAGATCGACAAGCGCCATGTACCGTATGACGTGATTGGTCTGTCGATGTACACCTACTGGAATGGCCCGATCAGCGCCCTGAAGGCCAATATGGATGACATCAGCAAACGCTATAACAAAGACGTTATCGTCGTCGAGGCGGCCTATGCCTATACCCTGGCCAACTGCGATAACGCGGAAAATAGTTTCCAGGCGAAAGAGGAAAAGGATGGGGGATATCCCGCCAGCGTACAGGGGCAATATAACTATATTCACGATTTAATGCAGGCGGTGGTTGATGTGCCAGACCAGCGTGGCAAAGGTATTTTCTATTGGGAGCCTACATGGATTGCCGTGCCGGGAAATACCTGGGCCACCCCGGCGGGGATGAAATATATCCACGACGAGTGGAAAGAGGGTAATGCACGTGAAAATCAGGCGCTATTTGATTGCCAGGGAAAAGTATTGCCGTCGGTAAAAGTTTTTAATTAATTTTTTTGTCGTCTTTTTCAGGAAGTTTATTATGAATAAATTTGCACCTTTACATCCGAAGGTTAGTACGCTGCTGCATGGCGCGGATTATAATCCAGAGCAATGGGAGAATGACCCCGATATTATTGATAAAGACATTGCCATGATGCAGCAGGCAAAATGCAATGTGATGTCGGTGGGAATATTTAGCTGGGCGAAACTGGAGCCACGCGAAGGGGTATTTAATTTCGACTGGCTGGATATTATCCTCGATAAACTGTATGCCGCCGGCATTCATGTCTTTCTGGCCACGCCGAGCGGCGCGCGTCCGGCGTGGATGTCGCAGCGCTATCCGCAGGTTCTGCGGGTGGGGCGCGATCGGGTGCCGGCCCTGCACGGCGGCCGTCACAACCACTGTATGTCGTCACCGGTCTATCGCGAGAAAACTCTGCAAATCAATACCCTGCTGGCAGAACGTTATTCCTCACACCCGGCGGTGCTGGGCTGGCATATTTCCAACGAATATGGCGGTGAATGCCATTGCGATCTCTGCCAGAACCGTTTTCGCGACTGGCTGAAGGCGCGTTACCAGACCCTGGAGAACCTCAACCAGGCCTGGTGGAGCACCTTCTGGAGTCATACCTATACTGACTGGTCGCAGATTGAATCGCCTGCGCCGCAGGGCGAGATGTCGATCCACGGTCTTAATCTTGACTGGCATCGCTTTAACACCGCTCAGGTGACTGATTTCTGCCGCCATGAAATTGCTCCGCTGAAGGCGGCGAATGCCTCCCTGCCGGTGACTACCAACTTTATGGAGTATTTCTACGATTACGACTACTGGCAGCTGGCGGAGGCGCTGGATTTCATCTCCTGGGACAGCTATCCGATGTGGCACCGCGATAAAGACGAAACCGCGCTGGCCTGCTACACCGCGATGTATCACGACATGATGCGCAGCCTGAAGGGCGGCAAACCGTTTGTGCTGATGGAGTCCACCCCGGGCGCCACCAACTGGCAGCCGACCAGCAAACTGAAGAAGCCGGGAATGCATATTCTTTCCTCGCTGCAGGCGGTGGCGCATGGCGCCGACTCGGTGCAGTATTTCCAGTGGCGGAAAAGCCGCGGTTCGGTTGAGAAATTTCACGGCGCAGTGGTCGACCACGTCGGACATATTGATACCCGCATTGGCCGCGAAGTCTGCCAGCTCGGCGAGATCCTCAGCAAGCTGCCGGAGGTGAGGGGCTGTCGCACCGAGGCGAAAGTAGCGATTATCTTCGACCAGCAGAACCGCTGGGCGCTGGATGACGCCCAGGGGCCGCGCAATCTTGGGATGGAATATGAGAAGACGGTCAACGAGCACTACCGCCCGTTCTGGGAGCAGGGCATCGCCGTCGATGTGATTGATGCCGATGTCGATTTAACGCCGTATCAGTTAGTGATTGCCCCGATGTTATATATGGTGCGCGACGGCTTTGCCGGTCGGGCGGAGGCGTTTGTCGCCAACGGCGGCCACCTGGTGACCACCTACTGGACCGGTATCGTCAATGAGTCCGATCTCTGCTATCTCGGCGGCTTCCCGGGCCCGCTGCGCAATCTGCTGGGGATCTGGGCGGAAGAGATCGACTGCCTGAATGACGGCGAGTTTAATCTGGTGCAGGGGCTTGCCGGGAATCAGTGCGGTCTGCAGGGCCCTTATCAGGTGCGCCATCTCTGCGAACTGATCCATATCGAGAGCGCCCAGGCGCTGGCCACCTACCGGGATGATTTTTATGCCGGACGGCCGGCTGTGACGGTGAACGCGTTCGGGAAAGGCAAAGCCTGGCATGTGGCCTCCCGCAACGATTTAGCCTTCCAGCGCGATTTCTTTACCGCCCTGAGCAAGGAGCTGGCCCTGCCGCGGGCGATAGCGACGGAGTTACCACCCGGCGTGGTGGCGACTGCGCGCACCGACGGTGACAACGCATTTATCTTCCTGCAGAACTACAGCGCGCAAAACCATACCCTGACCCTGCCGCAAGGGTATTGGGATTGCCTGACCGACGCGGCGGTATCGGCTCCACTGACCCTGTCGGCATGGGATTGCCGTATTCTCCGTCGTCACGCGTAATTTCTTCTTCTCCACGCCTGCTCTGACGAGCAGGCTTTTTTTTATCTTAAACCTGGAGTTTATTATGGTGAGTTTAAAATCCTTCCTGCACTATTTCTCCCCAGCGCGTCCGGCACAGCCATTAAGCGAGGCGGAAAAACAGCAAATCGAGGCGCTTATTCAGGCCTTTGGTGGCGAAGCGAATATTACGCAAGTGGACGCCTGTATTACCCGTCTGCGGGTTAGCGTTCGCCATCTTGCGGCCGTGGACTCCGAAGCATTACAGCAGCAGGGCGCGCTGGGGGTTATTATTCTTGGTCAGCAGGTGCATGCTATTTTCGGTAAACAGTCCGATGCGCTGCGTCAGCTTCTGGATGAACATTTTGCCGCCCGGAAATAAATAAAACGGGATAACCTGAAAGCAGGTTATCCCGAAAATAAGACAAAGACAGCAGTGGCAATAAAGTTTACCGGAAGATAATTAACAGTCTTACAGCAGGAGATAAAAATAACGTATGAGTCTTAGCCGTGCGCAATTACCACCAGGCCTCAACCTGCACGCCGAAATTCCAGGTATTATTCGCCGTCTGGTCTTCAAACGGTTTACCATCTTCGGAATCATTCAAATATGAAGCAAAAATGCGTAATTCCGGACGTGACATAAAGTCTGGCCCGTCCGCCAGGCCCAACGCAATGGTGTATTTCTCACCGGCCTGTTTGTAGCTGGTGCCATTGTTGTAGCTGTCTTTCTGATAGAAACCGCCGACTTCGCCAATCAGGCGCACGTAGTCGGTGAACTGGTACTGCCCGCGGGCGACCAGCGACAGCATCCGCGTTTTGTCGGTATAGTCGGTAATGTCATCCGCCGAGCCCCAGGTCAGAACGTGGTTGATAGAAAACTTCTCAGTAATCGGGATCAGGCCGGTGTTAATCACGCGATAACCGGTGGCGTCGTTCACGTAGTTCCACATATCGTACCAGCCGCCGCCCTGGGAGACCATGTTCTGCGCCAGGCCTTTGTTGGCGTACTGCAGCACGGTTTTGTTATAGCCGCCCAGCATATCCTGACTGATTTCACCGGTCAGCATGACGCCGTTGTCAGCATCGTACAGTCCGCCGTAGCTATCCTGTTTTTTGGTGGTGTTTGGCATCGCGTAGTCGATACCGAATTCGGTCCACGAGCCCGCCCATGGCTTCCAGCCCGCGTAGCGTAAATCGATATAGTTGATATTGACGTTGCTGTCGCCATCGACGCGATAGTCAACATCGTTGGCATCGCCGCGGATCCAGGCCAGCGAGACGGCGCCCGGGCCGAGGGTGTAGTTTTCCACCCCGGCTCCGGAGCCGGAAATGTTCCAGTATTTGGTATCGATGATATGCAGATCATGGCGCTGGTAGTAACGTTTACCGCCCCAGATCACCGCATTCGGATCGCCAGGGATCAGCCCCTTTATCTGCAGGTTCAACTGACGTAAGCCGAACTGTGCATCATCGTTCAGCGTGGTTTCATTATCGTTAGAGCCGTCGGAGACCATGCTGACCATACTGTCGAGATAGAAGCTGACGTCATCTTTCTTATAGACCTCAGAGCCCAGCTCCAGCTCGCCGTAGGTATCCGACTCGTTCCCCAAACGGCCCAGCTTATTTTTTTGCCATTCCGCTTCGCTACCGTCGCCGGAGACCCCAACCCCGGCGCGCATATAGCCATGGAAATCGATCGTTGGGATCGCGGCGGTGGCCGCAAACGCGGAAGGAGCGATTAGCGCAGCGGCTAACGCGACTGAAAGGGCGCGCAGTGTAGTGTTCATCTCTATCCTCTTATTGTTTTGTATTACGTTCACATAACTGGTGTCATAAAATGCCTAAATGTAACTTCAGGCAAATGAGATATGATTATTGTGTGACTAACTGCAAATAATCACTGTGGTTTTTGTTGCGATGGGTGAGATGATTCACAATTCGTTGTATTGTGAACGTAATACTTTTATCGCTATTGTTTTGCAGTGAGAGGTGGCGGTGAGCGTTTTTTCAAATGGCCCCTGTTACAATCATGGGATAACAACATAAGGAACCGGACCATGAAGTCTAAAAGCGCTACTCTGGAAGACGTCGCACGCCATGCGGGCGTCTCTTACCAGACCGTGTCCAGGGTACTCAACAAATCAGCTAATGTATCCGAAGCGACGCGTCGCAAGGTGGAGAAATCGATAGAGGCCTTACGCTATGTGCCAAACCGGCTGGCGCAGCAGCTGGTGGGGAAGGAGAGCCAGACGGTCGGGCTGGTGACTATTTCTCTGGCCTGGCATGCGCCTTCCCAGGTGGCGGCGGCGGTAAAACGCTATGCCAACCTGGAAGGTTACCAGGTTCTGATTTCGATGATCGATGAGAGCGTCAACCAAAGTATCCAGGATTCCATCAATGAGCTGAAATCTCAGCGGGTGGATAAAGTCATTATCAACGTGCCGCTGGAGACCGAACAGGCGCAGAAAATCGCTGCTGACAACGATGATATCGTCTGCCTGTTTCTCGACGTTGATCCCTACAGTTCCGTGTTTAACGTTTCGTTTAACCCGGCGGACGGCACCCGGGCCAGCGTCAAATATCTCTATGAGATGGGGCATCGGGAGATCGCCCTGCTGGCGGGGCCGGACAGCTCAGTCTCGGCCAAACTCCGGTTAAAAAGCTGGCTGGAGACCCTGGATGGTTACGGTCTGAAGCCGGTGACCGTCCTGCACGGCAACTGGGATGCGCAGAGCGGCTACGCCGGCGCGCTGCAGATGCTGCGCGAAACGCCTAATTTCAGCGCTGTGCTGGTGGGTAATGATCAGATGGCGCTGGGGGTGCTCAGCGCCTTCCATCAGCATCAGGTGGCGGTGCCGGGTGAGAAGTCGGTTATTGGCTATGACGATACCTACGAAAGCTCCTTTTTCTATCCGGCGCTGAGTACCGTGTCGCTCGACCTCGACCTGCAGGGGAAAGAGGCGGTGCGGCGGATCCTCGCCAGCACCAGCGGGGCGCCTCATACCTCATCCATTCTGCCGGCGCGCCTGGTGATACGCCATTCCAGCGGCGCCCGAATCGAGCAGGGAAAAGATCTGCAGGCCATTGCAGAACAGCTCCGCGCCATCGCCCACCGTCTGGCACCCTGACGCCAAAGGCGGGGAAACTCGCCTTATCACCTTACTCTTAAATTGAGCAGGGTTGATCTTTGTCACAGCACGGCGTACCCTTAATGTTATGTTATAACGTAATGAAGAGGTCAGCATGAAAGCCCATATCCATCCTCCCTATCGTACGGTGGTGTTTCACGACACCAGCGCGAATGAGTATTTTAAAGTCGGCTCAACTATCCGCACCGATCGCGTGATTGAACTCGATGGCGAAACTTTTCCGTATGTGACGATCGACGTCTCCTCGAAATCGCATCCGTACTACACGGGCAAACAAAAAACCTTCGCCAATGAAGGCAGTGCAGCCCGATTCCGCCAGCGCTTCGGCGGCTTTATTGATGCGAAAAGGAAAGCATGATGCAGGTCGTCAACTCATTACGTAGCGCTAAACAGCGCCACCCGGATTGCCAGCTGGTTAAACGCAAAGGGCGGCTGTACGTTATCTGTAAGAGCAACCCCCGCTTCAAAGCGGTACAGGGGCGCAAAAAACGCCGTTAACGGAAACTCTCCAGCGAGCGGCGCTGTTGGCCGTCGGCGGTAAAATTGTCGGCGGCCAGCCATTGGCGCATGGCGTTATCCAGCTCCGGCCATTCGCCGTCTATCACCGAAAACCAGTCCGTGTCCCGGTTGTGTCCTTTACTCACCAGCGCCTGGCGAAAACGTCCTTCGTACTGAAATCCCAGCCGCCTTGCCGCCCGGGCTGATGGGATATTAAGACTGTTGCATTTCCATTCATAGCGACGGTAGCCGAGCGTATCAAAGACATACTGCATCAACAGCCAGTGCGCTTCGGTGGCCATGGCCGTTCGGCTCAGTAACGGTGAAAAATGCACATGCCCCACCTCTACCACACCGTGAGCGATATCGATACGCATTAACGCCAGCGAGCCGACCGCTTTCCCTCGCTGCTGGTCAACGACGGCAAAATGAATCGGGTCTGCCAGCGTGGCGACCTGCTCCACCCAGGCACTGAATTCTGCAAGGTTGCTCTCAGGTTCACGCAGCAGCCACGTCCAGCTGCGGGCGTCTGGCGCCAGCTGGTGAGCGGCGAACAGATCGCTGGCATGAGCAAGAGTCAGCGGTTCGAGTCGACAACGGCTGCCCTGTAATACCTGTCGTGTCGGCCAGGGGCGCGGCTGCCAGTCAGGCAGCGCGACGCCGAGCGCCTGGCCAAACTGATTATATTCGCACATTGCGGTTTCCTTATTGGGGATTTACAGGCAGCGTACGCGCTCGCTGGTTCCATAAAAAGTGCCATTAGAGTATGTTTTTATGGGGCCACGAGGAGGCAATATGAATATACCGGACGAGGGGTTTTTTACGCTGTTGACGCAGGGGATGCGGAACCGCACGGTCGAAACCTTACAGCGCGCCCTTTACCACACCTTACGTGACGCTATCCTGCAGGGAACCCTGACGGCCCGCTGCCGTTTACCCGGATCGCGGGTGATGGCCGAACGGCTACACCTGTCGCGGAATACGGTCAATGCCGCACTGGAACAGCTGGCGCTGGAGGGGTACCTGACACGGAGCCGTCAGGGAACGCAGGTGGCACCACTCGCCTCCTGCCGCCAGGAGGCGGGTCAGATGCCGCCCGTCGTGCTGCCTGAGCGGCTGCAAAGGCTGCCAGCCGCGATGCGCCGCGACTCACCGACGCTGGCATTTACGCCAGGCATGCCGGCGGTAAACTATTTCCCGCTGCCGCTGTGGCGGCGACTGATGGATAACGTGCTACGCGAAGATGGTAGCGCGCTGCTGGGTTATGGCGAAGCCGCGGGCGATCCTTTGCTGCGAGAGGCTATCGCTCGTCATCTGGCGCTCTCCCGGGGCATCCGGTGCGATATCCGGCAGATCGTCATCACCGAAGGCGCGCTGGAAGGCGTCAACTTATGCGCCTCGCTACTGACCAACCCGGGCGACAGCGTGTGGCTGGAAGAACCGGGGTACCCGGGGGCGAGGAGTGGCTTTCAGCGGGCGGGACTGCGGGTCAGAGGAATGGCTGTCGACGATGAAGGGATGTGTATTGCCAACGGCGTCGCGGAGCCGCCCCGGCTCATTTTCACCTCTCCTTCACACCAGTATCCCTGTGGGAGCATCATGAGCGCCGGGCGCCGTCTGGCGCTCGTGGAATATGCCCGCCGGCACGGGGCGTGGATTGTGGAGGATGACTACGACAGCGAGTTTCGCCATAGCGGAGAACCGATCCCGGCGATGCTGGGAATGGTGCCTGATGCCCCGGTGGTCTATCTCGGCACCTTCAGCAAAACGCTGTTTCCGGCGTTGCGTATCGGTTTTATGGTTATGCCGCCCGCGCTGGCGGATGCTGCTCAGGACGCCATTGGCGCGCTGCTGCGCGGGGGACACCGTGCTGAACAGCGGGCGCTGGCCAGCTTTATCGAGAAGGGACACTATGCGCGCCATCTGGCAGCGATGCGCCGCCTGTACCGTAAACGTCAGCAACAGCTGCGCGAGGCGCTGGCGCAAGAGATAACCGTGCCGTGCGACGTTCTCGGCGGGGGAGGGGGGATGCACCTGACTGTGGCGATGGAGGGCGTTAATGACCGGACGCTTGCGCAGCAGGCGCGCCAGTTTCAGCTGGCGCCCGCCGCGTTAAGTCATTTCTATCTCGACCCGCAGCGAGCGCGGAGCGGACTGGTGCTTGGGTATGGCAATACCTCTGCTTCTCGCTATCTCCCGGCGCTGCGGACCCTAAATCGCCTTATTGCGCAGCACCGGCGCGCGTGAGGGTAAAGACATCGTAGAAGGAGAGCTCGCCTTTGGTGGCGACCATCTTTTTGAGCTGCGCCTTCTGCTCGCTATCGACGTCTGGCGACTGCAGGATACGGTCGATCAGCTGCCGGGGGACAAAGCGGGTGTTGTACCATTCCCCGTTGTAGCACACGCGAAAGTCGAGGACATCGATATCCTCGTAGCGATAGCGTGGATAGACGTCAAAGAAGAAAAAGGCGTTGAACAGAATGAACAGCACCACCAGCAACCAGACCGAGTCTACCAGCGTTTCAGAGCGCAGCATGACCACCAGCGTCGCCAGAAACGCGGCATACATGGCAACAAACAGTCCCGGATGGTTGCGGATAAAACTGATGCTAAAACGCGGGCGATTATCGCGTTTTTCCTGGACGTTGAGTTCGTCAATGGTGTGAATCAGCAGGCGTTGTATTTCTGTCATCTTGGTCCTCGAATTCTGCAATGAGCCTGCCGCGCCCGGCGGACCAGGCGCGGCAGGCTCAGCCTGAAGGCTATTTTATGTTGCAATATTCTGCGGAGAAAGTAACAGATCAGTTACAGAAAAGCATAACAGTTACGGATTTGTCGGCGGAAGGCGCTTAATGATCTGCGCCGGGTTACCGCCGACGACGGTACAGGCAGGTACGTCTTTGGTGACTACCGCGCCGGACGCAATGACCGCATTATCGCCAATGGTCACGCCGGGATTGATCACTGCCCGACCCCCAATCCACACATTGTGGCCAATAGTTACCGGCTTGCCGTATTCCTGGCCGCTATTACGCGCATCGGCGTCCAGCGGATGAGTGGCGGTATAAATATGGACGCCTGGCGCCAGCATACAGTTATCGCCAATATGGATAGGGCAGACGTCGAGCATCACGCAGTCAAAATTGGCGTAAAAACCGGCGCCGAGAAAAATATTATAACCATAGTCGCAGCGAAAGCTTGGCTCGATATACGCATCGCCGGCGCGAGCGAACAGCTCGGCCAGAATATGCTGACGTTGTTCCTGGTCATCCGGGGCGGAATGATTATAACGGTGCAACAACTGTCTGGCGCGCAGGCGATCGGCGCGAAGCGTTGGGTCGCCAGATAAATAGAGCTCACCGGCGATCATTTTGCGTTTTTCTTCACTCATGCATGGGTCTTCCTTATACCTGACTGTTGATGGCCGTAGCAGTATAAAAAAGAAACCGGTTACAGGGTTGCTGTTGGCTGAATGATGTGATGTCTATCACAAAGATACCCTATGGCGGCTGACCCGTACCGTCCGGCCAGCAGACCACGTAGTACGCGTAAATTAGCGGATAAATTTCCAGACAGAGGTCGGGATTTTATCGTATAGCTTATTCATGGTCAGTTCCGCCAGACGATGGTCGGCAGCTGAGTAAAATACCGCCAGCTCATTATCAGACAGTTCATATTTATTTTTTTCAATGACGCGCTCCAGCGTGTCAATTGTCTGGCAACGACGTAAGCGCATCAAATAGTCTGTTTTAGTTAATGGCTTATCAGACATAATTCCACCTTTTGATTGTAATAATTCTAACACGATAGACTGGCCGGGTTTTCCCGGCTGGCGTTGACAAAGCAACGAAATAGTCGGTTACCGGATTTTTTCCACTTTTGCAAATCCGTAGAGTTAATGCCGTAGTTACTGAACAACGTAAAAGTGTCGTCCAGATATTCGTCAACCTGAGCGATCAGCTTATTATCCTCTGCATACTTAATTTTATAATTAAGAGCGAATGTGGCAATGTGCTCGATCAATTCATTTAACTGGAGATTGACAGCCGACGTCGGGTCGTTGACCCAGCCATGGTTGCTCTCTTCCAGGTTTGCAAGGCAGTCATGATACAGCGTTTCGCAGAGAAAGCGTAGCTGTGCAATATCATGTCTTTTTGGCGAGTATTCGTCCATAACGCATCCCCTTTTGAGTGGTTTAAACGACGACTAGCAAACACCGTTGTGGGATGAACACGACTAACTGACCTGACACTAACTGAGTAATCCTGCTGATTTAACTATAATCCACTCTCCAACAGATTTCATCGTGCTATTACGAAAAATTACAATTATCAGCGAGAAATTATCTTAAAAATAGACGAATTAATTTCGCAGGCGCTGGCCCACAGCCGGAGAAATAGAGAAATCTTATGAATCATTGGTTTAAGGCAGGCAGCTGTCGCGTTCAGAAACCGCCGACCCGTGGATAATGATAGTAAGATTATTCCTGGTAAATGAGTGTTTGCCGATCCCGAGTTGTTGAACAAGCTGCTAAAAATAGCCTGCGCCATATCAATATATATTAAATGCAGAACGAAAAATAAACAATGGCAATATGTGCCTTGCCAGCCAGTGATAAAAAAGGGCCGCGGTAGCGGCCCTTTGTTCAGGAGTGAAGATTAATGATGCTCAACCTGATGGCTGTGCTCTATATCTTCCGATTTTTTGCTAAAGCGGCGACGAACCACCACAAAGAACACCGGCACGAAGAAGATCGCCAGGATCGTCGCGGTCACCATCCCGCCCATTACGCCTGTACCGACGGCGTTCTGCGCACCGGAGCCGGCGCCGGAGCTGATAACTAGCGGCATTACCCCGAGGATGAACGCCAGAGATGTCATCAGGATTGGACGTAGACGCATACGTACTGCTTCAAGCGTCGCCTCAATCAGCCCTTTGCCCTCTTTCTCCATCAGGTCTTTGGCGAATTCAACGATCAATATTGCGTTCTTCGCCGACAGGCCGATGGTGGTCAGCAGACCCACCTGGAAGTAAACGTCGTTGGTTAGCCCGCGGAAGGTGGCGGCTAACAGCGCACCAACCACACCCAAGGGGACGACCAGCATAACCGAGAACGGAATCGACCAGCTCTCATACAGCGCCGCCAGACACAGGAAGACGACAATCAGCGAGATGGCATACAGGGCAGGGGCCTGGTTGCCGGACAGTCGCTCCTGATAAGACATCCCGGTCCAGTCGTAGCCGATACCGGAAGGCAGTTTACCCGCCAGCTCTTCCATCAGCGCCATCGCCTCACCGGTACTCTTGCCTGGCGCGGCCTGACCGAGGATTTCCAGTGACGGCAGACCGTTGTAGCGTTCCAGACGCGGCGAACCGTATTCCCAACGCGAGGTCGAGAAAGCAGAGAACGGCACCATCTGACCATCGCTGCCGCGAACATACCACTTGCCGATATCTTCCGGCAGCATACGGTATTTCGCTTCGGACATGATGTACACTTTCTTCACGCGGCCGCGGTCGATAAAGTCGTTGACATAGCTTCCGCCCCAGGCTGCGCCCAGCGTGGTGTTAATGTCGCTGATGGAGACGCCCAGCGCCTGAGCTTTCTCCTGATCGATATCGATTTTAAACTGCGGTGTATCTTCCAGACCGTTAGGGCGCACGCCGGTCAGCACGTCAGGATGCTGCGCCACCATGCCAAACAGTTGGTTACGCGCCTGGGTCAGTTTTTCGTGGCCCAGACCGCCCTGGTCAATCAGCTCGAAGTCAAAGCCGGTCGCGGTACCCAGTTCAACGATAGCCGGCAGGTTAAAGGCGAAGACCATCGCATCTTTAATCTGCGAGAAGTAGCCCATTGCTCTCGCGGTGATCGCTTCAACTTTGTTTTCCTCACCCGGACGCTGGCTCCAGTCTTTCAGCGAAACGAACGCGATACCGGTGTTCTGGCCGCGGCCGGCGAAACCGAAGCCGTTAACCGCAAACACGGATTCCACGTTGTCCTTCTCTTTGGTGAGATAGTAATTCGTCATCTCATCCAGCACTTTCTGCGTACGCTCCTGGGTGGCGCCGGCAGGCAGCTGCGCCATACTCAGGAATACACCCTGGTCCTCGTCCGGCAGGAACGAGCTCGGCAGACGGACGAACAGCCATGCCATACCCACCACGATGATCAGATACAGCACCAGATAACGACCGGTGCTGCGCAGAATGTTGCCTACGCTGTCGGTGTAATGGTGCGTGCTCTTATCAAACATGCGGTTAAACCAGCCGAAGAAGCCGGTGGTCGCGCCATGGCTGCCTTTCTGAATGGGTTTCAGCATCGTGGCGCACAGCGCCGGCGTCAGGATTAACGCCACCAGTACCGACAGCGCCATCGCGGAAACGATAGTGATGGAGAACTGGCGATAGATGGCCCCGGTTGAGCCGCCGAAGAACGCCATCGGGATAAATACCGCCGACAGCACCATAGCGATACCTACCAGCGCGCCCTGAATCTGTCCCATCGATTTACGCGTCGCTTCTTTCGGCGGCAGACCCTCTTCCGCCATCACGCGCTCGACGTTCTCTACCACCACGATGGCGTCATCCACCAACAGGCCGATGGCGAGCACCATCCCGAACATCGTCAGGGTGTTTATCGAGAAGCCAAACGCCGCCAGCACCGCGAAGGTGCCTAACAGGACCACCGGTACCGCGATGGTGGGGATCAGGGTGGCGCGGAAGTTCTGCAGGAACAGATACATGACCAGGAACACCAGGATGATCGCTTCCACCAGCGTTTTAACCACTTCGTGAATAGAAATTTTCACGAACGGGGTGGTGTCATACGGGTAAACGATCTTCATCCCCGACGGGAAAAACGGCTCCATCTTCGCCAGTTCAGCGCGAATAGCGTTGGCGGTATCCAGCGCGTTCGCGCCGGTAGCCAGTTTAATACCCAGACCGGATGCCGGCTGGCCGTTAAACTTCGCCACCACGTCATAGCTTTCGCCGCCCAGCTCAATTTTGGCGACATCACGCAGACGAACCTGGGAACCGTCCTGGTTCACCTTCAGCAGGATGTTGCCAAACTCTTCCGTATTGGTCAGACGCGTCTGCGCGATGATCGAGGCGTTAAGCTGCTGGCCTTTCACCGGCGGCGTACCGCCTAACTGGCCCGCGGCCACCTGTGCGTTCTGCGCTTTCAGGGCGCTGATCACATCCACCGGCGTAAGCTGGAAGTTGTTCAGTTTGTTTGGATCCATCCAAATACGCATCGCATACTGGGAACCGAATAGCTGAACGTCGCCGACGCCGCTGGTACGGCTAATCGGATCCTTCATGTTGGCCGCCACGTAGTCCGAAATATCGTCCTGGTTCATGGTGCCGTTGGTGTTAATGACGCCGACAACCATCAGGAAGCTGCTGGACGCTTTCTCAACGCTAATCCCTTGCTGCTGTACTTCTTGCGGCAGCAGAGGTGTCGCCAGCGCCAGCTTGTTCTGAACCTGAACCTGGGCGATATCCGGATCGGTACCGGATTCGAAGGTCAGCGTAATGGTTGCCGTACCGGTGGAGTCGCCATTTGAGGACATGTACATCAGGTGATCGATACCGTTCATATTCTGTTCGATAACCTGAGTTACGGTGTTCTGCACCGTTTCGGCGTCAGCACCGGGGTACATGGCGGTAATGGAAATTGCTGGCGGCGCAATCGTCGGATATTGCGCCACCGGCAATTTGAGGATCGATAATCCCCCAGCCAGCATGATGATAATGGCGATCACCCATGCAAATATGGGGCGATCGATAAAGAAATTAGGCATGTCTTAACGGCTCCTGTTTAAGTTAAGACTTGGTTTGTTCTGATGGCGCGTTGCCTGCGGCTTGCTGTTTATCATCAGAAGCTACTTCCTGCGCTTTTACCTGCACACCTGGTTTGATTTTTTGCAGGCCGGTGACGATAACGCGATCGCCGGATTTCAGACCGTCAGTGACCAGCCATTTATCGCCGATCGCCTGAGAAGCAGTGACCTGGCGGACTTCGACTTTATCGCCTTCCCCCACTACCATGACGCTGGCGTCGCCGCGCGGCGTACGGGTAACACCCTGTTGCGGTACCAGCAGGGCGTCAGGGTTAATCCCTTCTTCCAGACGGGCACGGACGAACATCCCCGGTAGCAGGGTGTGATCCGGGTTCGGGAAAATAGCGCGTAGCGTGATTGAGCCGGTGGTCTGATCGACGGTGACATCCGAGAATTCCAGCGTGCCGGACTGCGGATACTTAAGACCGTCATTAGTCACCAGCTCCACTTTCGCTTTGCCGTTTTCCTGTTTCAGGCGGCCGTCGGCTAGCTCCTGCTTCAGGCGCAGGAAATCATTGCTCGACTGGGTGACGTCAACATAGATCGGATCCAGCTGCTGTACGGTTGCCAGGGCGGTCGTTTGACCATTCTGTACCAGCGCCCCTTCGGTCACGGCGGATTTACCGATCCGGCCGCTGATCGGCGAGGTGACTTTGGTGTAGGCCAGATTGATGCGCGCGGTTTCAACGGCAGCTTTCGCCGCGACCACGGCCGCATTGCTCTGCTGCGCCGTCGCAACGGCGGTATCGTAGTCTTGTTGACTAATATATTTGGTGCCCAACAGTTTCTGATAACGCTTGACCGTCAGTTGATCCATGTTTGCCGCCGCCTGGGCTTTTGCCAGGTCGCCTTTGGCGCTGTCATAGCTGGCCTGATAGGTGGCTGGATCGATCTGATACAGGGAGACGCCGGCCTGGATATCGCTACCTTCCACGAAGTTACGTTTTAAAATAATGCCACTGACCTGAGGACGGACTTCCGCAATGCGATAGGCGCTGGTGCGGCCTGGCAGTTCGGTGGTTATTTGTAGAGGTGCGGATTTGAGCGTCACAATACCGACTTCCGGCATGTGCTGGGCTCCCTGTTGAGCCGGTTTATCGTCACATCCTGTTAGCGCTAAGCTGCCTGAGAGCATCAGAACGACCGCCAGAGGCGTTAACCCTCTGTTTTTGTTCATATGTAAACCTCGAGTGTCCAATTTCAAAATGTTCAGTGGCTCAAACAACCACAAACCCACTACAGTCTTTCTATTATGGTCATGCTATGGTACATACATTCACAAATGTATGTAAACGTAACCTCTGTAAAGTCATTAACCTATGGCACGAAAAACCAAACAACAGGCACGTGAAACCCGGCAACTGATTCTGGATGTTGCTCTGCGTCTGTTTTCGCAGCAAGGCGTATCATCTACCTCGTTGGCAACAATTGCAAAAGCTGCGGGTGTAACGAGGGGGGCTATCTACTGGCATTTCAAGAATAAATCAGATTTATTCAACGAAATTTGGGAGCTGTCAGACGCCAGTATTAGCGATCTCGAAATTGAGTATCGGGCAAAATTCCCCAACGATCCACTCTCAGTTATCAGGGAGATTCTAGTCTATGTTCTTGAAGCGACAGTGACAGAAGAACGTCGACGATTAATGATGGAGATTATCTATCATAAGTGTGAGTTCGTCGGTGAAATGACCGTGGTGCAGCAGGCCCAGCGGCAGCTCTCCCTGGCGAGTTATGAGCGTATCGAGCAGACCTTGAAAGAGTGCATCGCGGCGAAGCTGCTGCCCGCCAATTTACTCACCCGGCGGGCGGCCGTGTTAATGCGCAGCTACCTTTCCGGGCTGATGGAAAACTGGCTGTTTGCCCCCGATTCGTTCGACCTGCATGCGGAAGCGCGGGACTACGTCGCTATTCTGCTGGAGATGTATCAATTCTGCCCGACGCTACGCGGCCCGGAGAGCTTGTCAGCTTAAAGGTAGCGCGCGGATGGGCGTGAATTTTTAGCGCCGTCCGCCGCTATTCGCCAGCGCTGAGAAGTGCTATTCTGCGCGCTTGCGACGACCCCCGGTATTCTCCGGCATTTGCATTCATTCATATTAACTATGCTGCACACGATCTCCAGGCAACGCGCCACGTTCATCTTTATTATCACGCTGCTCTGTTTTATTGGCCTTTTCAGCCCAGTCCAGGGCCGCGCCGCGGATCTCCCCGATCGGGCAGAGGTGCAGAGCCAGCTCAATACGTTAAACAAGCAAAAAGAACTGACTCCGCAGGACAAACTGGTCCAGCAGGATCTGACTCAGACGCTGGAAACGCTGGATAAAATCGAGCGTATCAAAAGCGAGACGGCACAGCTGCGACAGCAGGTCGAGCAGGCGCCGGCGAAGCTGCGCCAGGCGGTGGAGAGCCTCAATAACCTGAGCGATGTCCCGAACGACGACGCGACGCGCAAAACGCTAAGTACGCTCTCCCTGCGTCAGCTGGAGTCGCGCGTCACCCAGACGCTGGACGATCTGCAGAATGCGCAAAACGATCTGGCGACCTATAACAGCCAACTGGTTTCCCTGCAAACGCAGCCGGAACGCGTGCAAAATGCGATGTTCAACGCCTCCCAGCAGCTGCAGCAGATCCGCAATCGTCTGAATGGCACCTCGGTGGGCGACGAGACCCTACGCCCGACCCAGCAGGTGCTGTTGCAGGCTCAACAGGCATTGCTCAACGCGCAGATCGAGCAACAGCGCAAGAGCCTCGAAGGCAACACTATCCTGCAGGATACCCTACAGAAGCAGCGTGACTACGTCACCGCCTGGAGCAACCGGCTGGAGCATCAGCTACAGCTGCTGCAGGAGGCCGTGAACAGCAAACGGCTGACCCTGACCGAGAAAACCGCCCAGGAGGCGGTTACCCCCGACGAAACGGCGCGTATTCAGGCCAACCCGCTGGTCAAGCAGGAGCTGGATATTAACCATCAGCTCAGCGAGAAGCTGATCCAGGCAACAGAGAACGGTAACCAGCTGGTGCAGCGCAATATCCAGGTCAAGAACTGGCTCGACCGCGCGCTGCAGTCTGAACGGGATATTAAAGAGCAAATTTCAGTTCTGCGGGGGAGCCTGCTGCTGTCGCGTATTCTTTACCAACAGCAACAGACATTACCGTCGGCGGATGAGCTGCAGGATATGACCAACCGCATCGCCGACCTGCGGCTTGAACAGTTTGAGGTGAACCAGCAGCGCGACGCGCTGTTCCAGAGCGATGCCTTTGTCGCCAAACTGGAGGAGGGGCACAGCAGCGAAGTGAACGATGAAGTCCACGCCGCGCTACTGGAAGTGATCGACATGCGTCGCGAACTGCTTGATCAGTTCAACAAACAGTTGGGTAACCAGCTGATGATGGCCATCAACCTGCAGATCAACCAGCAGCAGCTGATGAGCGTCTCGAGCAGTCTGAAGGAAATTCTGACCCAGCAAATTTTCTGGGTGAACAGCAATAAACCGATGGACTGGGAGTGGATTAAGGCCTTCCCGGAGGCGCTGAAAGGTCAGTTTAAGGCGATGAAAATCACCGTGAACTGGGAAAAAGCGTGGCCTGCGGTGTTTGTCGCTTTCCTGGCCGGTTTACCGCTGCTGTTGATTGCCGGCCTCATCCGCTGGCGTCTGCAGTGGCTCAAGGATTATCAGGCAAAGCTTGCTTCCCAGGTGGGACAGCTGCGCAACGATACCCAGCTGCATACGCCGAAGGCGATCCTGATCGATCTGATCCGCGCCTTACCGGTGGTGCTGTTGATTCTGGCTATCGGTCTGATCTTACTCACCATGCAGTTAAATATTAGCGGACTGCTGTGGGCGTACAGTAAAAAGCTGGCTATGTTCTGGCTGGTGTTTGGCCTGTGCTGGAAAGTGCTGGAAAAGAACGGCGTCGCGGTCAACCACTTTAATATGCCGGCGCAGTTGACCAGCCACTGGCGGCGGCAGATTGTTCGCGTCAGCCTGGCGCTGCTGCCGCTGAATTTCTGGTCGGTGATTTCCGAACTGTCGCCGCTGAACCTGATGGACGACGTGCTGGGGCAGTTGGTGATTTTCTTCAACTTACTGCTGATCGCGGTGCTGGTTTGGCCGATGTGCCGGGAAAGCTGGCGCGATAAAGAGTCGCACAGCCTGCGCCTGCTGACGATCACGGTGTTGTCTATCGTTCCGGTGGCCCTGATGGTGCTGACGGCAACCGGCTACTTCTACACGACGCTGCGTCTGGCGGGACGCTGGATCGAGACCGTGTATCTGGTGATGATCTGGAACCTGCTGTACCAGACCGTGCTGCGCGGCCTGAGCGTGGCGGCGCGGCGTATCGCCTGGCGCCGCGCACTGGCGCGCCGTCAACATCTGGTGAAGGAAGGGGCGGAAGGCGCCGAGCCGCAGGAAGAGCCAACTATCGCTCTCGAGCAGGTCAACCAGCAGACGCTGCGCATCACCATGTTGGTGATGGTCGCGCTGTTCGCAGTGATGTTCTGGGCGATTTGGTCTGATTTGATCACCGTTTTCGCCTACCTCGACAGCATTACCCTCTGGCACTACAACGGCACCGAGGCGGGGGCCAGCGTGGTGCGCAGCGTGACGATGGGCAGTTTGTTGTTCGCCATTGTGGCGTCAATGGTCGCCTGGGCGCTGATCCGCAACCTGCCGGGTTTGCTGGAGGTGCTGGTGCTGTCGCGGCTCAACATGCGTCAGGGGACCTCCTACGCCATCACCACCATTCTCAACTATGCGATTATCGCTATCGGGGCGATGACGGTATTCGGGGCGCTGGGCGTCTCCTGGGATAAACTGCAATGGCTGGCGGCCGCGCTGTCGGTTGGTTTAGGTTTTGGTCTGCAGGAGATCTTCGGTAACTTTGTCTCCGGCCTTATCATTCTGTTCGAACGTCCGGTGCGCATTGGGGATACGGTCACTATCGGAACCTTCTCGGGGACGGTAAGCAAAATCCGTATTCGCGCCACCACCATCACCGACTTCGATCGCAAAGAGGTGATTATCCCGAACAAGGCGTTCGTTACCGAGCGCTTGATCAACTGGTCGCTCTCCGACACCGTGACCCGGGTGGTGATCCGCCTCGGCGTCGCCTATGGCTCAGACCTGGATAAGGTGAAAGAGGTGCTGCTGAAGGCCGCGCACGATCATCCGAAAGTGATGCAGGAGCCGGCGCCAGCGGTTTTCTTCACCACCTTCGGGGCCAGTACCCTGGATCATGAACTGCGTCTGTATGTTCGAGAACTGCGCGATCGCAGCTACACGGTGGATGAGCTCAACCGCGCCATCGACCGCCTGTGCCGGGAGAATGACATCAACATTGCCTTTAACCAGCTGGAAGTTCATCTGCGCAATGAAAAAGGCGATGAAGTCACCGAAGTGAAACGGGACGGGAAAGGCGACGATCTGGCGCCCACCACCGCGTCCTGATCGAAGAGGGGCGGTGCAAAGCCGCCCCTGCTGTATCAGGGCGCCAGCGCGGCGAGTTCTTCATCGCTCAGCCCGGTGAGCTCCTGCACGGTTTGACGTTCGAGGCCGCGCGCCAGCATTCTGGCGGCGATGCTGCGAGTGGCGGCTTCTCGACCTTCCTGCTCACCCTCTTGCTGTCCCTGTTTACGGCCTTTCTCTTCCAGCCATTCGGCAATGGTCATCATCAGCTCCTTATGCCTGGGCGACTGCGCCGCCAGCGTGCGGATCAGCGCCCCCGGATGTTCCGTAGTTCCCGCCTGCAACATATAGCGCAGCAGCGTATTCAGCTGCGCTTCTGTCAGATAGCCTTGCGTCATCAGCGCAATCAGCGGCACCTGCAGCTCGGCCAGATCGCGATGGCGGATATGCTTTTGCAGCAGCTCCAGCATGGCCATCCGCCGATGACGGGCGATCTGATTATCTGGCATTACGGTGAGGTCCACCAGTGGAAAATCATTGCTATAGAGCGCCTTCGCCAGCGCCGGATCGGCGAATAGCTGTTGCCAGTTGCGGGCCCAGGGCCAGGGGCTCACTTTGCCGTGATAAAACAGAATCGGCACCACCAGCGGCAGAGTGTCGTGGCCGGCGTCCAGATGACGCTGCATGGCGGCCAGCGCATAGCGCAGCAGGCGAAACGCCATCAGCTTGTCCGGGGTACTCTGGTGCTCAATCAGCGCGTACACATAGCCCGGTCCATGACGCGTGCGCAGTGAGTAAAGGATATCGGAATAGCTGGCGCGCAGGTCCTCTTCAACAAAGCTACCGGAGACCAGCTGCAGCGAATCCAGTTCGCAGATCGCCAGAAACGGCGCGGGGAGGTACAACTGCAAAAAATCCTTCGCGACCGCCTGATGCATGAGCATCTGGCGAAACACCGCGTCGTGTGGGGTTTGACTGACTTTTTCCATCAATATTGTCTCCAGTGGCGTCATGCGCAGAGGACCAGACTGCCAGCACACTGCCGGAGACAACATCCTACTTCTCTGGGTTTTGCGACCCGCTTTCCGCGTTTTTTAACTTGTTTGCATAATCCCGCCGGACAATTTCCAGCGCGCTCAGCACGGTTTGCGCCGGGATCTGATGCGATTCCAGCAACATGATTAAATCGACGGCCAGTTTGACCTCATCGGATGCATTTTCCAGCGACATCGGGCTCTCCTGTTAGCGCGTCAGCCGCGCCAGTACGTTTTCAATCTTGTCCAGCGCCTGTCGGCAGCGCGCCAACCGGCCGCTGTAGGCTTCAACTTCTTTCCCCAGCCGCTGCTGCTCGTCAAGGCTGGTCGCCTGCGCCAGCTGACGCTGGCGTTGGTCGCGCATCGCCAGCAGGCGGCGCTCATACTCCTGATGCTGCAGGCGACGGCGCTGCCAGCGGCTCAACGTTGGCGACGCGTGGTCCCAACTGCGCAAGGACCAGGTGGCGGTTTCACGGCGCAGCGCGGCGATTTGTGCCGCCAGACGCTCGGCAATCCAGACCACCTGCGGCAGCTGCTGGCGCTCGACGGCCTGGCGGAGCTGGTTAAAGTTGTGTTGGGCTTCCGCCAGATAGGCCTGCATCAGCGTGCTGCGGGTGTGGAAGAGCTGGCGGTCAAAGCGCGGGCTGAGGGTCGCGTGCTCCGCCAGCGGCGCCACCAGCGCGGCCAGCTCACTCAGCTGGTCGTTCAGCGTTTGTAAAAGTTGAGCAGTTTTCACCAACCCCCTCCATTTTCCGTCAGCCAACTGTGCTACAGTAGCCTCATCTGTTTGATAACGATTCGCATTATGCCACCTGTTATTTTAACCATTATCGGCTGGCTGGCGGTAGCGCTGGGTACGCTGGGCGTCTTCTTACCGTTGCTGCCGACGACGCCGTTTATTCTGCTCGCCGCCTGGTGCTTTGCCCGCTCATCGCCGCGCTTTCACCAGTGGCTGCTGTATCGCTCCTGGTTTGGCGGCTATCTTCGCCACTGGCAACAGTACCGCGCCATGCCTCGCGGCGCTAAACCGCGCGCCATTGCGATGATCGTGGTGACTTTTGCTATTTCGCTATGGCTGGTTAAGCTTACGTGGGTGCGCATCATGCTGTTGGTCATTCTGGCCTGTCTGCTGATCTTTATGTGGCGCATTCCGGTGGTTGACGCAAAGCAACAAAAGCACTGATGCGCAATAATGCCTGTTGCAATTGTTGCCGACAGCCAGTAAATTCTGGCGTTTTCGAGCGCGGGCAAGCCTGGTCAAAGGTTAAACAAATGTTTCTTTGGCCCCTTTTGCACGCCCGTGGGTAATACCGTTTCAATCAGGCATACACTTATGACCGCAACTGCACAGCAGCTTGAATATCTGAAGAACAGCATCCAGAGTATCGAGGATTATCCAAAACCTGGCATTCTTTTCCGCGATGTCACCAGCTTACTGGAAGACCCGAAGGCCTACGCGCTTAGCATTGAACTGCTGACCGAGCGCTACAAAGACGCGGGTATTACCAAAGTGGTAGGGACTGAGGCGCGTGGCTTCCTGTTCGGCGCACCGGTTGCGCTGGCGCTGGGCGTGGGCTTTGTTCCGGTACGCAAGCCGCGTAAGTTGCCGCGTGAAACCATTGCCGAGACCTATGAGCTGGAGTATGGCACCGATCAGCTGGAGATCCACGTTGACGCCATTAAACCGGGCGATAAAGTGCTGGTGGTTGACGATCTGCTGGCGACCGGCGGCACTATCGACGCCACGGTCAAACTGATCCGCCGCCTCGGTGGCGAAGTGCACGATGCCGCTTTCATTATCAATCTCTTCGATCTGGGCGGCGAACAGCGCCTGGAGAAGCTGGGGATCCACTGCTACTGTCTGGTGCCGTTCCCGGGCCACTAAGCAAATCCCTCCACATAGCCTCGCCGATCGGGCGGGGCTGTGATAGCATGACCCCTTCGTGATTTCACCTTCCAGCGTTTCAGAGCCAGCCCATGAGTTATCAGGTCTTAGCCCGTAAATGGCGCCCACAAACCTTTGCTGACGTCGTCGGCCAGGAACATGTGCTGACCGCACTGGCGAACGGCTTGTCGTTAGGGCGCATTCATCACGCTTATCTTTTTTCCGGTACCCGCGGGGTCGGGAAGACCTCCATCGCCCGTCTGCTGGCGAAAGGGTTAAACTGTGAAACCGGCATCACCGCCACCCCCTGCGGCGTGTGCGATAACTGCCGGGAAATTGAACAGGGGCGCTTTGTCGATCTGATTGAGATTGACGCCGCCTCGCGAACCAAAGTCGAAGATACCCGCGATCTGCTGGACAACGTCCAGTACGCGCCGGCCCGCGGCCGCTTTAAGGTCTATCTCATCGACGAAGTCCATATGCTGTCGCGTCACAGCTTCAACGCGTTGTTAAAAACGCTGGAGGAGCCGCCGGCGCACGTCAAATTCCTGCTGGCGACAACGGATCCGCAGAAGCTGCCGGTAACGATCTTATCCCGCTGCCTGCAGTTCCACCTGAAGGCGCTGGACGTTGAACAGATCCGCCATCAGCTGGAGCATATTCTTGGCGAAGAGCAGATTGCCTTTGAGCCCCGCGCGCTGCAGCTGTTGTCGCGGGCGGCCGATGGCAGCCTGCGCGATGCCTTAAGCCTGACCGATCAGGCGATTGCCAGTGGGGAAGGGCAGTTGACGGCCGCATCGGTGAGCACCATGCTCGGCACCCTTGATGACGATCAGGCGCTGTCGCTGATTGAAGCGCTGGTTGCTGCCGACGGCGAGCGGGTCATGGCGGGCGTCAATGACGCCGCCGCACGCGGCGTCGAGTGGGAGGCGCTGCTGGTCGAGATGCAGAGCCTGCTGCACCGCATCGCCATGGTTCAGCTGTCGCCTTCGGCGCTGGGCGCCGACATGGCCGCGGTCGAAGTGCGGATGCGCGAACTGGCGCGAACCGTACCGCCCGGCGACGTTCAGCTCTACTACCAAACGCTGCTGATTGGCCGCAAAGAGCTGCCTTACGCCCCGGACCGGCGGATGGGCGTCGAAATGACGCTGCTGCGTGCCCTGGCGTTTCATCCGCGTAAGCCGCTGCCGGAGCCGGAGGTGCAGCCGGCACAGGCCGCCGCGCCCGCGCCGCGTCAGCCGGTTGCCCCCGCCGCGCCGCCGCCACAGTCGCCGCAGAGTTTGCCGCCGACCACCAGCCAGGTGCTGGCGGCCCGCAGCCACCTGCAGCGCAGCCAGGGAGCAACCACCCCAAAAAAGAGTGAACCGGCAGCCGCTTCCCGCGCGCGGCCGGTGAATAACGCTGCGCTGGAGCGACTGAGTTCGATTACCGAGCGCGTCCAGGCTCGTCCGGCCGCGGCCGCGCTGGAGCAGGCCCCGGCGAAGAAAGAGGCCTATCGCTGGAAGGCGACGACGGTGGTGGAAGAGACCAAAGTCGAAGTCGCCACGCCCAAAGCGCTGAAAAAGGCGCTGGAGCATGAGAAGACGCCGGAGCTGGCGGCCAAGCTCGCCGAAGAAGCGGTCGAGCGCGACAGCTGGGCGGCGGAAGTGAGCCAGCTGGCGGTACCGAAGCTGGTCGAGCAGGTGGCGCTCAACGCGTGGAAAGAGCAGGAGGGCAGCCGCGTCTGTCTGCATCTGCGTCCCAGCCAGCGCCACCTCAATTCCGCCAGCGCGCAGCAAAAGCTGGCTGAAGCGCTGGGGGTGTTGTACGGTACGCCGGTTGAATTGACCATCGTGGAAGACGATAATCCCGCGATGCGTACGCCGCTGGAGTGGCGGCAGGCTATTTATGAAGAGAAGCTCGCGCAGGCGCGCGAAGCCATTATCGCGGATAATAACATTCAGACTCTGCGTCGTTTCTTCGACGCCGATCTGGATGAAGAGAGTATTCGCCCCATTTGAATGCCAGTCTGACTGGCATTCAGTACCTTTAACGATGACTGACTGAGAGAGAAGCCTATGTTTGGTGGAAAAGGCGGCCTGGGTAACCTGATGAAGCAGGCCCAGCAGATGCAAGAGAAAATGCAGAAGATGCAGGAAGAGATCGCTCAGCTGGAAGTAACCGGCGAATCCGGCGCGGGTCTGGTGAAAGTGACCATTAACGGCGCGCACAACTGCCGCCGTGTGGAGATCGACCCAAGCCTGCTGGAAGACGACAAAGAGATGCTCGAAGATCTGGTGGCTGCCGCGTTCAACGACGCCGCGCGCCGTATCGAAGAGACCCAGAAAGAGAAGATGGCTTCCGTTTCTGCCGGTATGCAACTGCCGCCAGGCTTCAAGATGCCGTTCTGATGCAAACCAGCCCGCTGTTAACTCAGCTTATGGAAGCGCTGCGCTGTCTGCCGGGCGTCGGCCCGAAGTCAGCGCAGCGCATGGCGTTTACCCTGCTGCAGCGCGATCGCAGCGGCGGGATGCGCCTGGCGCAGGCGCTGACGCGTGCGATGTCGGAGATCGGCCACTGCGCCGATTGCCGCACCTTCACCGAGCAGGAGGTGTGCAATATCTGCAGCAACCCGCGTCGCCAGGAAAACGGCCAGATCTGTGTGGTAGAGAGTCCGGCGGACATCTATGCCATTGAGCAGACCGGGCAGTATTCCGGCCGCTACTTCGTGCTGATGGGGCACCTGTCGCCGCTCGACGGCATCGGGCCTGATGACATCGGGCTCGATCGCCTGGAGCAACGGCTGGAGGCGGAGTCGATCACCGAGGTGATCCTCGCCACCAACCCGACCGTTGAGGGCGAGGCGACGGCCAACTACATCGCGGAGCTGTGCGCGCAGTATGGCGTCGACGCCAGCCGAATCGCCCACGGCGTGCCGGTGGGCGGCGAGCTGGAGATGGTCGACGGCACCACGCTGTCCCACTCCCTGGCCGGTCGCCACAAGATTACTTTCTGAACAAATGGAGGCGGCCTTCGCCGCCTCCGCTTGAAAAATTTCCCCGCTGTCCCCATCTCCCACTCAACGGTTTTTTACCCATTTAAAATGGCATTGTTGAGGTTGAATCAGATGAAAGGACAAGAAACTCGTGGTTTTCAGTCAGAAGTAAAGCAGCTTCTGCACCTGATGATCCATTCCCTCTATTCCAACAAAGAAATCTTTCTGCGTGAGCTGATTTCCAACGCCTCTGATGCGGCCGATAAGCTGCGTTTCCGCGCGCTGTCGCAGCCGGATTTGTATGAGGGAGACGGCGAGCTGCGCGTGCGGGTTTCGTTTGATAAAGACAACCGCACCCTGACCATCGCCGATAACGGTATCGGTATGAACCGGGAAGAGGTTATCGACCATCTCGGCACCATCGCCAAATCCGGCACCAAAGCGTTCCTCGAATCGATGGGTTCCGACCAGGCGAAGGATAGCCAGCTGATCGGTCAGTTCGGCGTCGGCTTCTATTCGGCCTTCATCGTGGCGGACAAAGTGACCGTGCGTACCCGTGCGGCGGGCGACAAGCCGGAAAACGGCGTGTTCTGGGAATCCGCCGGCGAAGGCGAATATACCGTAGCTGATATCACCAAAGCCGATCGCGGCACCGAAATCACCCTGCATCTGCGCGAAGGCGAAGATGATTTCCTCAACGACTGGCGCGTGCGCTCTATCATCAGCAAGTATTCCGACCATATCGCGCTGCCGGTTGAGATTGAAAAACGGGAAGAGAAAGACGGCGAAACCGTGATTTCGTGGGAAAAAATCAACAAGGCGCAGGCCCTGTGGACCCGCAGCAAATCCGAAGTTAACGACGACGAATACAAAGAGTTTTATAAGCATATCGCTCACGACTACAGCGACCCGCTGACCTGGAGCCATAACCGCGTGGAAGGTAAGCAGGAGTACACCAGCCTGCTGTATATCCCGTCGCAGGCGCCGTGGGATATGTGGAACCGCGATCATAAACACGGCCTGAAGCTGTACGTCCAGCGTGTGTTCATCATGGACGACGCCGAGCAGTTTATGCCGAACTACCTGCGCTTCGTGCGCGGCCTGATCGATTCCAACGATCTGCCGCTGAACGTCTCCCGTGAAATCCTGCAGGACAGCAGCGTGACCCGCAACCTGCGCACCGCGCTGACCAAACGCGCGCTGCAGATGCTGGATAAGCTGGCGAAAGACGACGCTGAAAAATACCAAACCTTCTGGAAACAGTTCGGCCTGGTGCTGAAAGAGGGCCCGGCGGAAGATCCGAGCAACCAGGAAGCGATCGCCAAACTGCTGCGTTTCGCGACCACCCATACCGACTCCTCCGCGCAGACCGTATCGCTGGAAGAGTATGTCTCGCGGATGAAAGAAGGTCAGGAGAAGATCTACTACATCACAGCCGACAGCTATGCGGCGGCGAAGAGCAGCCCGCACCTCGAGCTGCTGCGTAAGAAAGGGATCGAAGTGCTGCTGCTCTCCGATCGCATCGACGAGTGGATGATGAGCTACCTGACCGAGTTCGACGGCAAAGCGTTCCAGTCTGTCGCTAAAGCCGACGAGTCGCTGGACAAGCTGGCGGATGAAGTAGACGAGTCCACCAAAGAAGCCGAAAAAGCGCTGGAGCCGTTCGTTGAGCGGGTGAAAAACCTGCTTGGCGACCGGGTGAAAGAGGTGCGTCTGACCCATCGTCTGACCGACACCCCGGCGATCGTCACCACCGACGCCGACGAGATGAGCACTCAGATGGCGAAGCTGTTCGCGGCAGCGGGCCAGGCGGCGCCGGAAGTGAAATACATCTTCGAACTGAACCCGGCGCATCAGCTGGTGAAACGCGCGGCCGATACCCAGGACGACGCGCAGTTCGGCGAATGGGTGGAACTGCTGCTGGATCAGGCGCTGCTGGCCGAGCGCGGCACGCTGGAAGATCCGAACCAGTTTATCCGCCGTATGAACCAGCTGCTGGCTTCCTGACGCGAACCTGAACGAGTAGCCCGGCCGAGCGACGCGACGCCGGGAACGGGATAAATGCCCCGTCTGAGCGATGTGCTCAGGCGGGGCATTTCACATTGGATTGCATAAAATATCTCACTATTAACCGTTTCAGCCGCACCGCCTTCCTTGAGCCATCGCCGTTCTGGTGGTATGGTTTAGCGTTTTTGAAAAATTGAATCGACTTTTGAGGGGATTTTCGTAATGCGTATTATTCTGCTTGGCGCTCCGGGCGCGGGTAAAGGAACTCAGGCTCAGTTCATCATGGAGAAATACGGTATTCCGCAAATCTCCACCGGCGATATGCTGCGCGCGGCGGTAAAATCCGGCTCTGAGCTCGGTAAGCAAGCGAAAGACATTATGGACGCAGGCAAGCTGGTGACCGATGAGCTGGTCATCGCGCTGGTGAAAGAGCGTATCGCCCAGGAAGATTGCCGTAACGGCTTCCTGCTGGACGGCTTCCCGCGGACCATTCCGCAGGCTGACGCCATGAAAGAGGCGGGCATTACCGTTGATTACGTGCTGGAATTCGACGTGCCGGACGAACTGATCGTCGACCGCATCGTTGGCCGTCGCGTCCACGCGGCATCCGGTCGCGTATACCACATCAAATTCAATCCGCCGAAGGTGGAAGGCAAAGACGACGTGACCGGCGAAGAGCTGACCACCCGTAAAGACGATCAGGAAGAGACCGTGCGTAAGCGTCTGGTAGAATACCATCAGATGACAGCGCCGCTGATCGGCTACTACACCAAAGAAGCGCAGGCGGGCAACACCAAATACGCCAAAGTCGACGGCACCAAAGCGGTAGCTGACGTGCGCGCCGAACTGGAAAAAATCCTCGGCTGATAAAGCCTTTTCTCATCCTGCTGCGGCAGGATGAGAACTCCTCTCACTTCTACCTTTTGCTATGATTGGTTCCGTTTAGCGCCATTTCAGCTACAATTGGCTGCGATTCAAATGGTTAAGAGGCGGTAATGCATCAGACGAAAACAGGTATCTTGCTGGCCAATTTAGGCACTCCCGATGCGCCCACCCCCGGGGCGGTGAAGCGCTATCTGCGACAATTTCTCAGCGACAAACGGGTGGTGGATACGTCTCGTCTGCTATGGTGGCCGCTGCTGCGCGGCGTCATACTGCCGATTCGCTCCCCGCGCGTGGCGAAGCTCTATCAGTCCGTGTGGATGGAAGAGGGATCGCCGCTGATGGTGTATAGTCGTCGCCAGCAGCAGGCGCTGGCTGCCAGGCTGCCGGATACCCCGGTGGCGCTGGGCATGAGCTATGGTTCACCGTCGCTGGCCAGCGCGGTGGATGACTTACTGGCGCAGGGGGTGGAGCACATCGTGGTGCTGCCGCTGTATCCGCAATATTCCTGCTCGACGGTGGCCGCCGTCTGGGACGAACTGGCGCGGATTCTGGCGAAAAAGCGCGCCATTCCGGGTATCTCGTTTATTCGCGACTATGCCGAACATCCGGACTATATCCATGCGCTGGCGGCCAGCGTGCGCGCTTCCTTCGCGGTGCATGGGGAACCGGATCTGCTGCTGCTCTCCTATCATGGGATCCCGCAGCGCTATGCCAACCAGGGCGATGATTATCCTCAGCGCTGTCGCGATACGACGCGGGAACTGGTTTCCGCGCTGGGGCTGCCGCCGGAGCGGGTGATGATGACCTTCCAGTCGCGCTTTGGCCGGGAACCCTGGCTGACGCCGTACACCGATGAAACGCTAAAGATGCTCGGCGAGAAAGGGACGAAGCATATTCAGGTGCTGTGCCCGGGGTTTGCCGCCGACTGTCTCGAAACGCTGGAAGAAATCGCCGTCCAGAACCGGGAAATATTCCTCGAAGCAGGCGGCAAGCAATATGAATATATTCCGGCGCTTAATGCGGACGCAGCGCATATTGAGATGATGGTCAATCTGACGGCGCCTTATCGCTGATCGCGCGCAGGGCGGGGAATATGCTACTATTTCCCGCTTGTTCCCTGTTATTTAAGCGCCACTATGAAATTTCCCGGTAAACGCAAATCTAAACACTATTTTCCCGTTAACGCCCGCGATCCGCTGCTGCAGCAAATTCAGCCGGAGAATGAATCCAGCGTCTCCTGGGTGGTCGGTATCGACCAGACGCTGGTGGATATCGAAGCGAAAGTGGATGAGGCGTTTATCGTGCGCTACGGCCTGAGCGCGGGCCATTCGCTGGTGATTGAAGATGACGTCGCCGAGGCGCTGTACCAGGAGCTGGTGCGCAACAATCTCATTACCCATCAGTTTGCCGGCGGCACCATCGGCAATACCATGCACAACTACTCGGTGCTGGCGGACGATCGCTCGGTGCTGCTTGGCGTGATGTGCAGCAATATCGAAATCGGCGGCTACGCCTATCGTTACCTGTGCAATACCTCCAGCCGCACCGATCTGAACTATCTGCAGGGCGTCGACGGCGCCATTGGCCGCTGCTTTACCCTGATCGGTGACAGCGGCGAGCGCACCTTCGCCATCAGCCCGGGCCACATGAACAAGCTGCGTCCGGAAAGCATTCCGGAAGCGGTGATCGCCGGCGCCTCGGCGCTGGTGCTGACCTCTTACCTGGTCCGCTGCAAGCCGGGCGAGCCGATGCCGGACGCCACGATGAAGGCTATTGAGTATGCCAAAAAGCACGATGTGCCGGTGGTGTTAACCCTCGGAACCAAATACGTGATTGCCGATAACCCGGCGTGGTGGCAGGAGTTCCTGCAGGAGCATGTCTCTATTCTGGCAATGAACGAAGAGGAAGGGGAAGCGCTGACCGGCTTTGCCGATCCGCTGTCAGCGGCGAATAAGGCGCTGGACTGGGTCGACCTGGTGCTGTGCACCGCCGGCCCGGCGGGCCTGTATATGGCGGGCTTCACCGAAGAAGAGGCGAAGCGTAAAACCCAGCATCCGCTGCTGCCGGGGGCGATCCCGGAGTTTAACCAGTTTGAATTCAGCCGCGCGATGCGTCACCAGGATTGCGTTAATCCGCTGCGCATATATTCCCATATCGCTCCCTATATGGGCGGCCCCGAGAAGATCATGAACACCAACGGCGCAGGCGACGGCGCGCTGGCGGCGCTGCTGCATGACATCACCGCCAATAACTACCACCGCAATAACGTACCCAACTCCAGCAAGCACAAATGCAAATGGCTGACCTACTCCTCGCTGGCGCAGGTGTGTAAATATGCCAACCGCGTGAGCTATCAGGTGCTGAACCAGCACTCGCCGCGTTTAACCCGCGGCCTGCCGGAGCGTGAGGACAGCCTGGAAGAGGCGTACTGGGATCGGTAAGCGCGTCCCTCTCCCGGCGGGGAGAGGGCAGTACATCAGCCGGTGACCACTTCGCCGGCCGGTGGCGTTTCCAGAAGCCGCAGCATGGCGCGGGCAATTTCCCGTTCGCCCATCACCACCTGATTGGCTCCGCGATCGATAATGTAGTCCACTTCGTCATCATAATGGGCGCGGGCGATAATCTCGATATTCGGACATTTTTCCCGTGCGGAAGCGACAATCTCTCCGGCCTCGTAGCCGTTAGGGATTGTCAGCAGCAGCCAGCGGGCGCAATCGAGATGCGCCAGCTCCATGATCTCTTCATTGGCGGCATTGCCGAGCACCGCGCTGATCCCGCGCTCGCGTAGCTCATCCACGCGGGTGCGCGAGGTTTCAACCACCACCAGCGGGATCCCCTGGGCCATCAGCTTCTCGCCCAGCAGGCTGCCGACGCGGCCGAAGCCGACCAACAGCGCGTGGTTGCAGATATCGACCGGCACCTGCTTCTCGTCTTCCAGGACCTCTTCCAGCGTCTGCTCGTCGAGGGTTTCGGTTTTATCGAGATATTTTTCCAGCAGGGTAAACAGCACCGGGTTGAGCATAATTGAGATGATCGCCCCGGCCAGCACCAGATTTTGTCCGGCCTGCGGCAGCAGGTTAAGCGCCATTCCCAGGCCGGCGAGAATAAAGGCAAACTCGCCAATCTGCGCCAGGCTGGCGGCGATGGTCAGCGCGGTGCGCGGCGAGTGACCAAACATCCGCACAAGGAAAAAGGCGGCTGCGGATTTACCAAAGATAATAATCGCCAGCGTCGCCAGCACCGCCAGCGGCTGTTGGACCAGCACCATCGGGTCAAATAGCATGCCGACGGAGACGAAGAACAGCACCGCGAAGGCGTCGCGCAGCGGCAGGGTGTCATGGGCGGCGCGGTGGCTGAGCTCGGATTCGTTAAGCACCATGCCGGCAAAGAAGGCGCCGAGGGCAAAAGAGACATCAAACAGCTCCACGGCGCCGAAGGCGATGCCCAGCGCCAGGGCCAGCACCGACAGAGTGAACAGCTCGCGTGAGCCGGTGGCGGCGCTGCGCGACATGATCCACGGCACCAGCCGGCGGCCGACCAGCATCATAATGGCGATAAAGGCCACCACTTTGCCAATGGTGATCCCGAGGTCGAGGGCCAGGGACGCGAAGCCGACGTTGCCTTTCTCCGCCATACCGGCAATCGCCGGCAGCAGGACCAGCGTCAGGACCATCACCAGGTCTTCCACAATCAGCCAGCCGATGGCGATTTGCCCGCGCTGGCTGTCTATCAGTTGTCGTTCCTCCAGCGCGCGCAGCAGCACTACGGTACTGGCGGTGGAGAGGCACAGGCCAAAGACAATGCCGGTCATCAGCGACCAGCCGAGGGCGGCGGAGAGCGCCATACCCAGCAGCGTCGCCACGGCTATCTGGGCGATAGCCCCGGGGATGGCGATCGATTTTACCGCCATCAGGTCTTTAAGTGAGAAATGCAGCCCGACGCCGAACATCAGCAGAATGACGCCAAGTTCCGCCAGTTCCGGAGCCAGTTTGGTGTCAGCAACAAAGCCAGGGGTGAAAGGTCCGGCCAGCACGCCCGCTAAGAGATATCCCACCAGAGGAGAAATACGTAGCTTATTGGCAATCATGCCGAGAATAAAGGCGAGCACGAGGCCGCCGACAATGGTGGTGATAAGCGGTGTTGCGTGGTGCATTCCGTCTCCTTTCCAGTGGTGTATCGGTCCATTTTGCTACCCTGTCCGGGTAATAGTTTATGACAAAAACGTTCACTTTGTTTATGAATAATTCTTGAGTTGTGCAAAAAAATGCAATTAGCCGATGAAAAGGCACAGAAGGGAAAATGGCGGGGGGAAATCGTGGAACAGGCTGATGACACAAGGGTTAACGGCGGCCAAGGTTGCACTTTGGCCGCCGAATAATCAGGCTTTTTGCCGGTTATCAGGAAGGAATATCGTCAGGAATCCCAGCAGCGGCAGGAAGGCGCAGATTTTATAAACCAGATCAATGCTGGTATGGTCCGCCAGCAGGCCTAACACCGCGGCGCCAAGGCCGCCCATGCCAAAGGCGAAGCCGAAAAACAGGCCAGAAACCATGCCGATGCGTCCCGGCAGCAGTTCCTGCGCATAGACCAGAATAGCAGAAAAGGCCGAGGCGAGGATAAAACCAATGATCACCGTTAAAATCCCCGTCCATTCAAGGCTGGCGTAGGGTAAAACAAGGGTGAAAGGCGCTACGCCGAGGATAGAACCCCAAATCACATATTTACGCCCAATTTTATCGCCAACAGGCCCGCCAATTACCGTCCCGGCAGCCACTGCGAACAGGAAGGCAAACAGATGAAGCTGGGCGTTTTGCACCGTTAAGCCGAATTTATGCATCAGATAAAAGGTGTAATAGCTACTAATGCTCGCCATATAGAAATATTTCGAGAAAATCAGCATCAGCAGAATGCCTACCGCCAGAATGACCTTCTTGCGCGGCAGCGGATTAACGATGGCCGGTTTCGGTTTGCCCTTATTCATTCGATGCTGCGCGGCATACCAGCGGCTGATTTGCGACAGCACGACAATAGCCAACAGAGCGGCCAGCACAAACCAGGCGACGTTGCCTTTGCCGTACGGGGCGATGATCACCGCCGCCAGCAATGGGCCAAGCGAGCTGCCGAAGTTGCCGCCCACCTGGAACAGCGACTGGGCCAGGCCGTGACGGCCGCCGGAGGCCATCCGCGCTACGCGGGACGATTCCGGATGGAAAACCGAGGAGCCGGTACCTACCAGCGCGGCGGCCAGCAGCACCATGCCGAAGCTACCGGCCAGCGCGAGGAGAATCAAACCGCAGAGGGTGAAGCACATGCCCACCGGCAGCGACCACGGCATCGAGCGTTTATCGGTGATGTAGCCAATCACCGGCTGGAATAGCGATGAGGTGAGCTGGAAGGTCAGGGTGATCATGCCGATCTGCACGAAGGTAAGGGAGAACTCCGCCTGCAGCAGCGGGTAGATAGCGAGAATAAGCGACTGGATCATATCGTTAAGCAAATGGGACAGGCTGATCGCGCCTAAGATGCCAAACGAGGTGCGTGCTTTTTGCGGCGGCGCAGCGGGGCCGGACAAGGGTTGAGCGGTCTGATTGATTGCCATAGGTTCACGTCACTTTTTTATATAGCTTTCGTCTTTTGTCCGCCATGGCGACTGCCCTGATTTTCCCGGCTACTGCATGGGAAATATGACGAACGGGCTGACGCAATGCCATACAACGCGAAGGCGTATAGAGGATGCAGGTAGAATTATTATCCGACTAACATACCTGTTGATAAGGTTTGAAGGAAGTCGCAATTCTGAAAACATATTTGTCAACGCGACTAACTCGCTATACTTTCGGCACTTGGGATTAAGTCAGGGAGTGAAGCATGCATTATTTCAAACACAGCGTAGCGCTGGCGCTATTCGCCGCTTTATCGCTGGGCAGCCTGTCGGCACAGGCCTATGAGCAGGATAAAACCTATAAAATTACCATCCTGCACACCAACGATCACCACGGCCATTTCTGGCGCAATGACTACGGCGAATATGGCCTGGCGGCGCAGAAAACGCTGGTCGATGGCATCCGTAAAGAGGTGGCGGCGGAAGGGGGAAGCGTCCTGCTGTTATCCGGCGGCGATATTAATACCGGCGTACCGGAGTCTGATTTACAGGATGCAGAGCCCGATTTTCGCGGCATGAACCTGATCGGCTACGACGCGATGGCGGTGGGAAACCATGAATTCGATAATCCGCTGAGCGTACTGCGCCAGCAGGAAAAGTGGGCTAAGTTCCCGTTCCTGTCGGCCAATATTTATCAGAAAAGCACCGGCGAACGGCTGTTCAAACCCTGGGCGTTGTTTAAGCGCGGTGGGCTGAAAATCGCGGTGATTGGCTTAACCACCGACGATACGGCCAAGATTGGCAATCCGGAATATTTCACCGATATCGAATTCCGCAAACCGGCGGAAGAGGCGAAGCTGGTTATCCAGGAGCTGCAGCAGAATGAAAAGCCGGACGTGATCCTGGCCACCACCCATATGGGCCATTACGACAATGGCAACCACGGCTCTAACGCGCCGGGCGATGTTGAAATGGCGCGGAGTTTACCTGCGGGATCGCTGGCGATGATCGTCGGCGGTCATTCGCAGGATCCGGTATGCATGGCGGCGGAAAATAAAAAGCAGGTCGATTATGTGCCAGGCACCCCGTGCGCTCCGGATCGTCAGAACGGCATCTGGATCGTCCAGGCGCATGAGTGGGGCAAATACGTCGGCCGCGCCGATTTTGAGTTCCGCAACGGCGAGATGAAGCTGGTGCACTATCAGCTGATCCCGGTGAACCTGAAGAAAAAAGTGACTTACGATAACGGCCAAAGCGAGCGGGTGCTGTATACGCCGCAGATCGCCGAGAACCCGCAGATGATGTCGCTGCTGACGCCGTTCCAGAACAAAGGCAAGGCGCAGCTGCAGGTCAAAATCGGCAGCGTGAATGGTCATCTGGAGGGCGACCGCAGTAAAGTGCGCTTTGTGCAGACCAATATGGGCCACCTGCTGCTGGCGGCGCAAATGGCGCGCAGTAACGCGGATTTCGCGGTGATGAGCGGCGGCGGGATCCGCGACTCCATTGAGGCGGGGGATATCACCTACAAAGATGTGATGAAGGTCCAGCCGTTCGGCAATGTGCTGACCTATGTCGATATGAACGGCAAGGAGGTAGTGGATTACCTGACCGCCGTCGCGCAGATGAAGCCGGATTCCGGCGCTTATCCGCAGTTTGCCAACGTCAGTTTCGTGGCCAAAGACGGTAAGCTGAACGATCTGAAAATCAAAGGCGAACCGGTGGATCCGGCGAAGACCTATCGGATGGCGACGCTGAGCTTTAACGCCACCGGCGGCGATGGCTATCCGAACATCGCCGATAAACCCGGGTATGTGAATACCGGCTTTATCGATGCCGAAGTGCTGAAAGAGTATATCGAGAAGAACTCGCCGCTGGATGCCGCCGCCTATGAGCCGAAAGGCGAGGTGAGCTGGCAGTAAGCCTGGGCTTCAGGTTGGCTATTTCCCCGGTGGCGCTACGCTTACCGGGGCTACGAGTTGGGTATCCCGGATAAGGCGCGTGCGCCGCTATCCGGGATCGTTTTATCAATCGCGGCGGGCGATATCGGCGAACTTCGCATCGAGAAGCTGCGCCAGATCGCTGGCCGCCAGCTCAATATCCAGCCCGCGTTTGCCGCCGGAAATATAGATGGTGGCAAATTCCTGCGCCGGGGCGTCAATCACCGTCGGCAGGCGCTTCTTCTGCCCCAGCGGACTGATGCCGCCCACCAGATAGCCGGTGATACGCTGCGCCACCATCGGGTCGGCCATGTCGACTTTCTTAGCGCCCAGCGCTTTCGCCACTTTCTTCAAATCCAGCTGCCCGGCGACCGGAGTGACGGCCACCGCCAGATGCTTCATATCGCCGTTCACGGCGACCAGCAAGGTCTTGTAAACCTGGTCGGCATTGAGGCCGAGCTTGCGCACCACTTCATCTCCGAAGTTGGTCTCATTAGGATCGTGATCGTAACTGTGGATCTGAAAGGAAATTTTGTTTTTTTCGAGTAATTTAACGGCGGGAGTCATAGCTATCCTTCTTACCAACCGGTTTTGCGTGACGTCAGAATACGCCCGCAGGTTGTCTAAAAAATAGTACCATCTTGCGCAATAGTGTTGGCAGTGATGGTCACTTTGAGCGACAATCAGACGATCCGGGATGCAAATCCCGGGATAATAATAATGATGAAATTCCTCTTTGACGGGCCAATAGCAATATTGGCCATTTTTTTTATGTCAGCATATCCGGCAGATTCCCTTCGCCATACAGGTGCAGCGCGCCGACGGCAACCACGTAGCGCCCCGGCGGCAAGGCCAGCAGCGTCTCGCGCCAGGCGAGGTTGCGCTGGTGCATCAGCACATCATATAAAGACTGGCTAAAGGTCGTCGGCAGCGATACCGCGCCGCGCGACGGCGGTTGCTCCAGCCACCAGCCGATCATGACCTGCAGTAAACGGGCGTTGGTGCGCCAGTGGGTCAGCGTATCCTCCAGCAGCGCCATCCCCCCGTCGGGCAGATCGCGCAGCAGCGCGATTTGGCTGTCGGCGCCTTCCAGCTCCATCACCGCTATGTTGCTCTCGCGGGCGGCCATCAGCAACTGATAATCGATGCCGTAATCTGGTCGCAGCCCCAGCTTCTGCGCCTGGGTGGCCTGCAGGACCATCGCCACCTGCCACAGCGGCTGGCTGTCGAACAGCCCGACCGACAGGCCCAGCTCGCCGGCTCGCGCCTCTAGCTCGCTCAGCTGCGCATCGCTCAGGCGTTCCGCCAGCGGTGGGTAAGTGGGGAGATTGCTAAACGGGGTTTCATTGCCGCTGATATCGGCCTCGACGATTAACGCATCGGCCTGGCGTATTTTTTTCAGAAGCTTTGCCGGCGGCGGCGCCATGTCGCGGGTGCCCATATGGATACTGCCGACGAGGTGCAAATAGCGTTCGCCAGGCAGGACGATATCCATCGCAGGCCAGGAATAAGACGAGCCGACGGCGGCTCGCCACAGCATTTTTATCCGGTTTAACAGGCCCATACGCGCTCCGAAGTGTGAGGACTTCATGCTAGCGCATATGGTGATACACGTCACCCTTCCGGCGGGCTTTTCTTGTCCCGGCAAAAAAACGGGCGCCGAACAACGTCGGCACCCGTTTCATCTGACAGCGTTTACTCTTTTGGTTTAAAGCGCAGCAGGCGGTTGGCGTTACTCACCACGGTGATCGACGACAGCGCCATCGCCGCGCCGGCGACCACCGGGTTGAGCAGGGTGCCGGTCAGCGGCCAGAGGATCCCGGCGGCAATCGGGATACCCAGCGAGTTGTAGACAAACGCGCCCAGCAGGTTCTGCTTCATATTGCGTAACGTTGCTTTCGAAATCGCCAGCGCATCGGCCACGCCGTGAAGACTATGGCGCATCAGGGTGATCGCCGCGGTTTCAATAGCGACATCGCTGCCGCCGCCCATGGCGATCCCGACATCCGCCTGGGCCAGCGCCGGGGCGTCGTTAATCCCATCGCCAACCATCGCCACTTTGTGCCCCTGGCTCTGCAGACGCTTAATGGCATCGGCTTTACCGTCCGGCAGCACGCCGGCGATCAACATCCGCGGCGTCAACTCGATCAACTCGGCCGACCCGCTCGTGCTGATCGACGGAGTCGTGGGCGACCTGAACCGCGTCAACCCCAACGACGTGGAGTCGATCTCGGTCATCAAGGACGCTTCGGCGGCAGCCGTCTACGGCGCCCGCGCAGCCTTCGGCGTCATCCTGGTCACCACCAAGAACGGCTCGGCCCAGGACGGCAAGGCGACGGTGCGTTACAGCGGCCGTTTCGGCTGGGAGGAGGCCACGACCTCGACCGACTACGAGAACCGCGGTTACTGGTCGGTCTATACGGTCAACAAGTTCTGGCAGGCCGACTCCGGAACGAACTATGTCAAATACAACGATCACGACATGCAGCAGCTGCTGGCGCGCGTGAACGACAGGACCGAGCATCCCGACCGTCCGTGGGTCGTCGAAGAGATCCGCAACGGCCGCAAACAGTGGGTCTACTACGGCAACTACGACTGGTGGGACATGCTCTTCCAGCAGCGTCGGCCCGTGCAGCAGCACAACATCTCGCTCAGCGGCGGCACGAAGGACATCAAATACCTCGTCTCGGGCGCCTATGACCGCCAGGAAGGTATTCAGCGCGCACATCCCGACGTGTATAACAAATACAACCTGCGTGCGAAACTCGATTTTCGGATCAACCGGTGGGCAACGCTCTCGAACAACACGTCGTTCTTCTCGTCGAATTACAAGTCTCTGGGAGACGGCAGCGTAGACAACACCATCGCTTACAGCGCCCGCCACGCACTGGCCAACTTCCCCATGAAGAACCCCGACGGATCGTGGCTTTACAGCACGCCGTATCTCGATTACAAGATCGCCAACGGACGCCACATCCTGCTCAACGAGGGCACGCACCGCAACGTCGACCGCTCGAACGACTTCTCGAACACGACACGCCTGGTCATCACGCCGTTCAAGACGTTGAGCATCACGGGTGACTTCACCTACCGCCTCTACCAGAACCGCAATACGAGCCGCAGTTCCGCAATGAACTACCGCGAATACCCCGACGGGCCGCTGCTCGCCTACGACACGGGCGCCGGCATGAACCAGCTCGACGAAGTGGTTCAGACGCGCAACTACTATTCGGCCAACGTCTACGCCAACTACGACGAAACGTTCGGCGAGGCGCACCACGTGTCGGCAACCGCCGGATTCAACTACGAAACGTGGTCCAGCAAGAACGTCTCGGTGGCAGGCATCAACCTCTCCTCCATAAACCTCGACGACCTGAATCTGGCAACGGGCTCTCCCACGGAGGGCGCTTACGGCGGCGGCCAGAACGAATACGCCCTGGCAGGCTTCTTCGCCCGTATCAACTACGACTACAAAGGGCGCTACCTCTTCGAGGTGAGCGGACGCTATGACGGATCGTCGCGTTTCGCACCGGGCAACCGCTGGGGCCTGTTCCCCTCGGCATCGGCCGGATGGCGCATCTCCGAGGAGCCGTTCTTCGGCAACGCCAAAGACCTGGTGGACAACCTCAAGCTGCGCGCTTCGTTCGGCAGCCTGGGCAACCAGAACGTGTCGTCCTACTACACCTACATGCGCCTGATCACGAACAAGGATTTCAGCAACTACACCTTCGACGGCAGCATACAGGGCAAATTCTCCTCGCTGGGCGCCCCCGTAGCCTCCGTCCTGACCTGGGAAACCGCCCAGCAGTGGGACCTGGGTCTGGATCTCACCATGCTGAACAACCGGCTCAACTTCACCGGCGACGTCTACATCCGCGACACGAAGGACATGCTGACCGACGGAATGGCGCTGCCCGGCGTATACGGGGCCGATTCGCCCAGCATGAACTCCGCCGAACTGCGCACGAAGGGTTATGAACTCTCCGTCAGCTGGCGCGACCAGTTCAAACTCGCCGGCAAACCGTTCGAATACAGCGTCGGTTTCAACATCAGCGACTACAAGAGCGTCATCACCAAATACGACAACAACCCGAACAAGTCATTGACCAACCTGACAAAGGGAGATTATTACGTCGGCATGGAGATCGGCGAAATCTGGGGCTTCAAGACCGACGGGTTCTTCAAGACCACCGAAGAGGCGCAGGCCTATGCCAAAGAGGTCGACCTGAGTTACAGCACGGGCCGTCTGACCGGCGGCTGGCAGGCCGGCGACCTGAAGTTCGTCGACCTCGACGGCAACGGCGTCTGGGGAGTCGGCAACGACACCGTCGACAAGCCGGGCGACCGGACGATCCTGGGCAACTCGCTCCCGACGCTCTCCTACGGTATCAACGCCTCGATCCGCTGGATGGGCTTCGACGCTTCGGTCTTCTTCCAGGGAACCGGCAACCACTACTGGTATCCCCACGGAGAAATGATGCCTTTCTGGGGCTGCTATTCCTATCCCTACCTCTCCTACCTCCCGACGGATTTCCTCGGCAAGGTATGGGCGGAGGACAATCCCAACTCCTATTTCCCGCGCGCAAGAGCCTATTCTTCATCGGGAGGTTATCTGAGCAAGGTCAACGACCGTTACCTGCAAAATATCCGCTACCTGCGCCTGAAAAACCTGACCGTCGGCTACACGATCCCCGCGACCCTCACCAAGAAGGCCGGCATCGACCAGATCCGCATCTATTTCTCGGGCGAGAACCTCTGCTACTGGTCGCCGCTCAAAAAGAACTCCAAGTACGTCGATCCCGAAGCGGCTATCAACCGTTCCGGCGTGAACAACAACGCCTACTATCCGTGGGCCAAGACGTTCATGTTCGGCATCGACATCACCTTCTAATAATTTCAAAATCCGAATACCATGAAGCGATTAATCATACTGGCAGCAACGCTGATTGCAGGATTATCGGCCTGCGACTCCCTGCTGGACAAAGAACCGTTGGATCGGGTGACGCAGTTCGACTACTTCAAGACAAGAAGCGACCTGGAACTCTTCTCCAATCCCTTTTACGACAACCTGCTGGACAAGACGCCCTACGATGAGCAGAACGACCTGCTCGTTCAGATGACCCTCTCCGATGTTCTCTACGGAGGCGACAAGCGCACCGTTCCGAACACCGGCGGCGGCTGGTCGTGGGGCAACCTGCGCCGCATAAACACCCTGCTGGAATATGTCGATCAATGCGAGGACAAGAAGGCTGTGACCGAGTATACGGCCCTGGCCAAATTCTTCCGCGCCGCCTTCTATTTCGACAAGGTGAAACGCTTCGGCGACGTACCCTGGTACGAGGTGCAGCTCGGCTCGGCAGACGAAGCGCTCTACAAACCGCGCGATTCACGCGAACTGATCATGACCAATATGATCAAGGATATCGACGAAGCCATCAACAGCGGCGGTCTTACGGAGGATATATCGACCTACCGCGTCAACAAATGGGCGGCGCTGGCGCTGAAAGCGCGGTTCTGCCTCTTCGAGGGAACCTACCGCAAATACCACGGCATCAACCTCGAAGGACATGACTACACCTATTATCTGGAGGAAGCTGCCAAGGCCGCCAAAACGATCATCGACGAAGGCCCCTACAAGATCTATTCCACCAAAAATCCGGACAAGGACTACATGATGCTCTTCGCACAGGAGAATGCCAGCACCGAAGAGTATATCCTCGCCATCCGGAACAGCTACGAGGCCCAGGTCTACCACAATGCGACGGCCTACACGCTGCTGCCGACACAGGGCCGCCCGGGCTACACCCGCAAATTCATCAACATGTACCTGATGAAGGACGGCAAGGCATTCACCGACAAATTTAAGACAGAGTGGCAAACAATGCCTTTCACCGAGGAGGTGAAGGACCGCGACCCGCGCCTGGCGCAGTCGATCCGCACCCCGGGTTACAAGCGCATCGGCGCCAAGCGGGTACAGGGACCCGATCTCGGCGTCACGATCACCGGCTACCAACCCATCAAATTCGTTCAGGACACGACGGCCTCGGGAGGACAGATCGACCGCAACGACCGTTCGACCTGCGACATGCCGGTTTTCCGCTATGCCGAAGTGCTGCTCAACTATGCCGAA